>Ga0182016_10000377_pt1 | contig 55693 bp, 39 predicted proteins | sample 712S2MmetaG_FD_120491 | JGI IMG/M metagenome (GOLD analysis project Ga0182016, IMG submission 120491) | Permafrost microbial communities from Stordalen Mire, Sweden - 712S2M metaG | ecosystem: Environmental > Terrestrial > Soil > Wetlands > Permafrost | place: Sweden: Stordalen | collected...
GACGATGCGGCAGCCAAGCGAGAGAATGGCGCGCATATTCTCGAGAGCGGCATCGGCGGTGGTGAAGTCGATGGCCACGTCGACGCCGGCGAGGTTGGGCGCGGTGAGGGCTGAGGCGTGGGAATTCTCCGCTACATCGAGTACGCGGACGCTATGGCCGCGCTCGCGCGCGACCTGGGCGACGAGGGAACCGGTTTTACCTTTACCGAGAACGAGAAAGACCATAAGAACAGCTCCTACCGTTCAGCTGTCAGCTTTTAGCTTAAGCTTCACGCAAACATTATCGGCTACGGAGGGAGAAGGGAGGGAATAGGGACTGAGGGACTAAGGGACTGAAGGAAAGAGATCAGTTCATAGCTGAAAGCTAACAGCTAAGAGCTAAAAGCTGCTTTCCGCGCTTCTACGTCGAAGATAGAGGGGTCGGGGTTTTGGAAGAAGGCGGCGTGGAGAGATCGCACGGCTTCATCGGCGTCGTCTTCGTCGATCATGAAACTCATGTTGATTTCGCTGGCGCCCTGCGAGATCATGCGCAGGTTGATATGGCGCACGGCGTTGAAGACCTGAGCGGCCATGCCGCTGCGGCCGCGAATGTCGTCGCCTACGAGACAGACGAGCGCTTTGCGGCCTTCGTACTTTACGTCGGCGAGCTGGCTGAGGTCGGCGGCGATGGCGGGGAGCTTATCGTTGGAATCGACGGAAAGCGAGACAGAGACTTCGCTGGTGGAGACCATATCGACGGGGCACTGGTGCTTGTCGAAGATGGTGAAGATGTCTTTCATGTAGCCGTGTGTCATGAGCATGCGGCTGGCGACGACGTCGATGATGGAAAGCTTCCTTTTGACCGCGATGGATTTGAACGGGCTACCGCATGGCGGCGCAAGCGAGGTGATGCGCGTGCCTTCGCACGCCGCGTTGCGGCTGTTGAGTACATAGACGGGGATGTTCTTCTTAACCGCGGGCAGGATGGTGGCCGGATGCAAGACCTTGGCGCCGAAGTAAGCCAGTTCAGCCGCTTCTTCAAAGCTGATGACCTTGACGCGCAATGCGTCGGGGCAGACGCGCGGATCGGCGGTCATAATGCCGTCGACGTCGGTCCAGATTTCGATTGCGTCTGCGGAGAGCGCGCTGCCAAGAAGAGCGCCCGTAAAGTCGGAACCTCCCCGGCCGAGCGTCGTGGTGACGCCGGCTTCATTGGAGGCGATGAAGCCGCCGAGCACCGGAACGCGGCCGGCGGTGACGTGCGGTTGCAGGTGCTCAAGGGCGCGCTTTTCGATGATGGCGTCGAGCGGCGCTGCCCTCTGGAACTGTGAGTCGGTGACGATAATGTCGCGGGCGTCGAGGTGAGCTGCATCGATCGAGCGCTCGCGAAACGCGGCGGCGACCATACGGCTGGAGATGCGCTCCCCAAAACTGACAATGAGATCGGAAATGCGCGGGGTAAGTTCGAGGATCGCGGAGAGGCCGCGCAGGATTTCATCGAGGGAATCGAACTTCTGGTCGATGAGAGTCTGCAGCGCTACGGAGTCGGCCGGGTTCTTGACCAGTACGCAGGCGGTGTCGCGGTGGCGCGAACGCAAACGCGAACTGATGGCGAGCGCGCCGGTGCGGTCTCCGGCTGCGGCTGCTGCAGCGGCGCGCAGCAACTGGTCGGTAACCTTGGCCATGGCGCTGACGACGACGACGGGCTTTTTGCCCTGGGCAACGCGGCCGGCAACAATTGCCGCGGTGCGGCCGATGGCGGCTGGATCTTCAACCGAGGTGCCGCCGAATTTCATGACGACCAGACTCATGCGTGGTTTTCCATGGCAGTCATGCTCGCGTAACGGCAGCGGAAAGCGGCTCCAGTTTGCCGAGGCTGGCGAGGAGTTCTGCGTTCAGGATGGCGGCGCCGGCGGCTCCGCGAATAGTGTTGTGCGAAAGCACGGTGAACTTCCAGTCGAGCACCGGGCAGGGGCGCAGGCGTCCGACGGTCACCGCCATACCATTGCCGCGGTTGCGGTCGAGGCGCGGCTGGGGGCGATCGTTTTGCGGTGCCCATTCCACGGGCTGCTCGGGAGCGGTGGGTAGTTGCTGGCCGGCGAGGGGACGAAACTCAGCCCAGGCGGCGAGGATGTCTTCGTGTGTGACGGCGCGGCCCACCTTGTTGCCGAACTGGATTGAGACCGACTCGGTGTGCCCGTCTTCGACAGGGACGCGGTTGCAATGAGCTGATATTTTGGCGTCGAGCGGGGCCACGGAGTGGCCAGTGAGCTGACCGAGAAGTTTGAGCGTCTCGGCTTCCATCTTTTCTTCTTCGCTGCCGATGTACGGGATGACGTTGCCAAGGATGTCCATGGAGGGCACGCCGGGATAGCCCGCGCCGCTGACGGCCTGCATGGTGGTGACGAAAATTTTCTCGATCCCGAAACGCACTTCGAGCGGCTTGAGAGCCATGACCAGGCCGATGGTGGAGCAGTTGGGGTTGGTAACCATGTAGCCGCCGGACTCGGCGCGCGAGGGCTGCTCTTCAATCAGGTGCAGGTGATCGGCGTTGATTTCGGGAATGACCAGCGGCACGTTGGGCGCCATGCGATAGGCACTGGAGTTGGAGACGACGGCGCAACCGGCGTTGGCGAAGTCGGGCTCCATTTCGCGGGCGATGGCGGCATCGAGCGCGGCAAAGATGATTTTCGGCGCGCTTTCGGGCGTGGCCGCGGAGACGGTCATGCGGGCGATGCTCTCCGGGAGTGGCGCATCGAGGCGCCATTTGGCGGCTTCGCCGTAGGGCTTTCCGCTCGAGCGGTCGCTAGCGGCAAGCCAGGCGATCTCGAACCAGGGGTGGTTTTGAAGCAGTTGGATGAACCTCTGGCCGACCATTCCGGTCGCGCCCAGGATTCCGATTGGAAGTTTGGATTGACTGGCCATAAACACTCCAGTGTACAGGAGGAGAGGTTGCACGATTGCCAAAACCGGCCCGGTTTGGGGTGGGAGATTCTTGATCGGCAATGCCTGGGAGATGGGGCTTGGGAAAGAGCCGGAATGGGACGGGTGACTAAAAAAGGACTCGAAATTCGGGGATCAGATTGTGGTTGCAGGTGTGGAAGGCGGAAGTTGCGAATTGCATGCCGCCGCCGAAGGCCACGATCATGTGCGTGGGAGCCCATGCGTCGCGGCGCAGTACGTAGAACGCTGCCGGGGTGAGGAAGTTCTCGGTCTTGCTGTCGAGGGGACCGCCGAAGTTGTACGTTACGTTGTCTTCAAGGTCAGTCCACAGGCGCGAGCCGATCAGTTCCTGCGCGGTGGTGTTCCAAAGGATCTGGCGGCCCTGCGCGGCGATTTTGCCTGTGGGCATCATGCCGCCGATGGTGGACTGCACATTGAACCGGCCCCACATTTTGCCGGCGGCCAGCGTGGGGAAGTAGAGCGGGGTGAGCGCGCCATTGTGGTAACTGCCGGTGGGGAAAGTCTCGGCGAGCATGGCGGTCAGGGCGTAGTTGCCGCGGGTCGCGTTTCCGGAAGCGATGCGGTATTTGACTTCGACCATGGGATCGCCGAATCCGTCTTTGATCGTGGGCGAGTTGTTTTGGATATAGGGCTGGGCCATGAAGTTGAGTTGGACCCGGTTGCCGATAGGTTCGGTGAGCGTGTGCCAGTTGCCGTAATTCACGGTGCGGGTTCCCGCGAGGGTGGTGGAGTCGGAGACCGAGAGTCGCAGGGATTGGCCGAAGCGCGCATCGGGCTGGATGAGGGGACTCATCCAGGTGGGCTGAATCTCTTTGAGGGCGGCATTCTTGCCGCGGATTTGTTCGTAGGCAGTCTCCTGGGACGGGAGGGCGCAGGGAAGCAGCATAGCCGCCAGCGGCAGGGCGGTGAGTATCTTGATTGGATTCATTCTTATGTCTTTTGTATCGGCTTTACGCTGGGCGCAAAGTGATGGGGAACACTTGAGCGGACCCTCCGCGCGGGCGGCGACCGGATTGGGAAGAAGAGGCTACACTGGCACCACATGAAAACTGGATTTCTGATTTTGTTTGCGATGGCGGCAGGGTCGGCTGTTGTGGCTCAGAGCCCCTCGGCCATGCCGGGTGTATCGGAGCCGGTATGGCAGATGGAGGAGTCGGGGACGACCGCGGGTCTGCGCGGGATCGATTCGGTGGATGGAACGGTGGCCTGGGCGAGCGGGACCGAGGGGACGGTGCTGCGAACGGTGGATGGCGGCGCGCATTGGACGAAGTGTGCTGTGCCAAATGGCGATAAGGATGGGGCGACGCTGGATTTTCGCGGCGTGCAGGCCTGGGATGAAAAGTCCGCGATTGTGATGGCGAGCGGGCCGGGGGAGAAGAGCCGGCTCTATAAGACGACCGACGGGTGCGGGACGTGGACGTTGCTGTTCAAGAATCCAGACAAGGATGGGTTCTGGGACACATTGCGCATGTGGACTTCGACAGATGGATATCTTGCTGGCGATCCCGTAGCTGGGCACTTTTATTTCGCAGAAGCAGTCAAGTATTTGGGACAGGGCGTGAACGGCGGCTTCTTCGCTTTGAACAAAGAAGAGTTCAAGGCAAAGGGCAAAAGCGAAGGAGCGTTCGCTGCGAGTAATTCGTGCGTTGCGCTCGGACCAGTTGTTTCAAAGAGCGGGCAAGCCCGTGAAGCGTGGTTTGCGACGGGTGGAGTTGCTGGTTCCCGCGTCATTCATTACGAACATTTCCTCGGGGAAGAGCCGGAGCGCTTGTCAATCTCCTCTACGAATCTGCCGATGTTTCCCAGCGGAGAAGGGGCGGGAATCTTCTCGATCGGAATTCGAGACGCTCATCGACCGGAATCGGAAGTGCTCTTCCGGGAAGGGGGCGGAACAAGTCGCGCGAATTGGGATCTGGTGGTGGTTGGCGGAGACTACACCAAGCCAAACGACTCGCGCAATACGGCCGCAGTCTCAAAGGACAGCGGCAGCACATGGACCGCCTCCGCGGTCCCGCCGCATGGGTATCGGTCGACGGTGCAGTGGGGTGAGTCAATTCATGCGTGGATCACGGCGGGGACGAATGGGTCGGACATCAGTCGGGATGATGGGAAGACCTGGCAGCCGCTCGATAACGGCAACTGGAATGCACTTTCGCTGCCGTTTATCGTTGGGCCAAAGGGGCGCATAGCGCGGTTGAATGCGGCGGCGCTGCCGAAACAGTGATTACCTCAGCGGTTCGTGCTTTCCCATCCATGCCGCAAAAGACGCGGCATGGATGGGGCACCCAGTGTTTGTGAATGGTCGAGAGTGCGAGACTTGTGGCAAAGTGCCTCAATCTGCACGACTTCTGTCTGACCCAACACAGGTTTCGATGCCTCTTTGGGGGCATTTTTTTTGTGGTGGCTGCGTGGTAGCGTAGCAGCCATGGAAGCCACACTCGCCGCACCGGCCGCAGTACGCGCGAAATTCGACACGCTGCCGGTATATTACCTGCTTTTTTTCATGTCCGGTTTTCCGGCGTTGCTCTACCAGATTGTGTGGCAGCGCGCGCTGTTTACGCTCTACGGAGTGAACATTGAATCGGTGACGATGATTGTCACCGTGTTCATGCTGGGCCTGGGACTGGGCAGCCTGGCGGGAGGATGGCTTTCGGCGCGGAAGGGCATACGGCTGCTGCTGGCATTTGGCATGATCGAGTTTTCGGTGGGCCTGTTCGGCGCGGCTTCGCTCGGCATATTTCATCGCGTTGGGGCGTGGACCGCGGGCGGTTCGACTACCGCAACCGGGGTCGCTACCTTCCTATTGCTGCTGGTTCCCACCATGCTCATGGGCAGTACGCTGCCCTTGCTTGTTGAGCACTTCGTAAGGCGGTCGAGCAATGTGGGCGAGTCGGTGGGGCTGCTCTACTCCGTGAACACGCTGGGCTCGGGCGTAGCCTGTTTTCTTGCCGCCATCGTGCTGATGCGCGTGCTGGGCGAGGCTGGCTCAGTGCGGCTTGCGGCCTGTTTCAACCTGTTTGTCGGGACTGCGGCACTGCTTCTGCATGCCAACTCGGCGACGCAGCGGCCGATTGCAAAGCCGGAAGAAACCGTCACGCATCAGCAGACCATCCCTTTCTGGATCGGCATGATCCTGGCGGGCGTAACAGGCTTCATTGCGCTGGCCTACGAGATTGTCTGGTATCGCCTCTACACCTTTGCCTCGGGCGGAACAGCGGCCTGCTTTGCCAAGCTGCTTGCGTTCTATCTCTTTGGGATCGCCTACGGTTCATTCGCCGTGCGCGATGCGTGCCGCAAGAAGCTGGGGAACGACGTGAAGAGGACCCTTGGTGTGTCTTCGACCGTGGTGCTGCTGGGGGCCGTTGCCGCGTATCTCCTGGGGCCCGTGCTGGGGCTCTGGGTCGTCCATTTCAACTACGAGCTGAGCTATATTTTCGTTTTCATTGCGGCGGCGTTGCTTGGCTCTGCCTTCCCGCTGTTTGCGCATGCGGCGATCGACCCGGCGAAGGACTCGGGCAAGAGCATCAGCTTTCTTTACGTGAGCAATATCGTAGGCTCAACGCTGGGGAGCTTTCTTGTGGGCTTCGTGATTCTGGATTACTGGTCGACGCGAGCCACGTCTGTGGTGCTGCTGTTGATGGGCCTGGTGGTTGCCGCCGTGCTCGCATGGCTGGCGGGCGAAAAGGCCCCGAAGGCGTTGTTCTTCGTGGGCGCGGCGGCGTGTGTTGGGCTGGCGGTTGGATCAGGGCCGGTGTACCACGGCATCTACGAGCGGCTGCTCACCAAGGCACTCTACAACCGGGGCCTTCAGTTCTCCGATGTTGTGGAAAATCGTAGCGGCGTGATTGCTGTTTTGCAGGAGAAAACTGGACCCGGCCAGACAACCAGCACCGTCTATAGTGGAGGTGTCTACGATGGGCGCTTCAACACCGACCTGATTCACGATTCCAATGGACTGTTCCGTGCCTTTGCCGTGAGTGGCATGCACCCGCTGCCCAAACATGTGCTGATGATTGGGCTGGCCTCCGGCTCGTGGGCGCAGGTGATCGCCAATGACAAGGATGTCGAAGATGAGACGATTGTCGAAATCAATCCCGGCTATCTTCCGCTTATCGGCAAGCAGCCTGAGGTGGAGAGCCTGCTGCGCAATCCCAAGGTGCATATCGTCATCGACGATGGACGGCGCTGGCTGGTGGCGCACCCCGAACGGCATTTCGATTTCATCCTGATGAACACGAGCTTTAACTGGCGCGCAAACATGACCAACCTGCTGTCGCATGAGTTCATGGAATTGCTGCGGGCGCATTTGAACCGGAGCGGCATTGCCTATTACAACTCAACCTGGTCGGAAGAGGTTTTGGCGACGGGCGCCACGGCATTCCCTTACGCGCTGCGCGTTGCCAATTTCCTGGCCGTTAGCGACAGCCCGTTTACGCTGGACAACAATCGGTGGCGCGCAGAATTATCGAGCTATGCAATTGATGGGAAGCCTGTATTCAATCTTGCGGATCCAGATCAACGCGCTCACCTTGACTCAATCTTGCAAACCGTCGCCCAGGTGGATGATCCCAAGGGACAATTGGAATCGCGGGACAGCCTGCTGAGGCGCCTGGAGCATGCGCGCTTGATTACCGACGACAACATGGGCACAGAGTGGCAGTGAAACTGATTCGAAGGTTGCAGTGTGCCAGCTTTTTAATTGGGTCGCGGGGCGGTTGTGGGAACAGCATCCGGCTCATCGCCGGTGAGGATGCGCGTCGTTGACCGGAAGAGGTGGTAATCGTGGAAGGCCGCATGATTCATCATCGTCTGCAAAACTTCCGGGCCGTCGCTCACCGCATCGGCGTTATCCTGTGAAGCAAGCATACCGGAGAAGTTCAACGGCGCGCCGTTGCGATGGCGCCACGCGGGCTCGTAGCCACGCGCGATCGCAATGCTCTTGATCGGGCAGTTATAGGTTTGACCGCCAATTTCGACTGGCCCATATTCAACCTGCAGGTCCGCTCGACTCATGGGATACGCGGGTTTCAGATCAGACTGCATGCTTAGCCGAAAGATTGTCCCCGTCTCAGGGTCGAGCGCAATCTCGCCGTGATAGGCCGTGAGACGCTTGAACACAACCTGCCCGCTGTTCGCCGTCACACAGCAAAACTGTGCTTCGTAGTGCGATTTGTCTTTCGCAACAGAGTAACGAAACACCGCGATTTTGAGCTGGTCGATCTGTTCCCAATGGCTCCAAACGAGTTCTCCCTGTTTCGCGTCCGCAAAGACTGTGGCGAGAATGGGGCCGAATTCGCCCGATACGATCAGGCCAGCATTCGCTGCTCCCAACTTGTTCTCTTTCCCGTCAGCCGCTTCTACCACCTGCTTACCGCCACGGTAGAGCACCGTCTCGTTGGCCTTGGCGATGAGCAGCAAAGACTGATTGGCGGGAACCGCCCCGTCGCCAGGCCTCGGTGGAGTATCCATAAACAGGATCGTTTCGCGCGAGGCGAAGAAATTGGGCAGTTTGGCGAGCACCTGGCTTGCATACTGAACGGCCGCGTCGATCATTATGTGCTGCTGGTCTGCGTCCGGTGCGGGATCGGAGAGCTCCTCATCGGCGGGAAGCGGAGAAAATGAGGATGCATCGGCGAGGACAAGCACTTCGTCCTTCGACATGGGGCCGGGCATCGCTGCTCTCAACTTCGCTGTACGCGCTGGAGTCATTCGTTCGGTCAGCTCAAACTGCGACAGCCTGTCGGCTGCATCTGCATCCTTTTTTCCATGGACAGACTCGGCCATTTTTTCAAATTGCACCAGGGTCACGCGCTTCGCCGCCTGGGCAGTCAGGGCAACCGCTGCACAACAGAAAAGGACCAACAGTCTCTGCATTGGCATGACCTTCTTTGCACGTTGAAATGGTAAGCGCACGATCGACTCAAGTAAATGGTTTTTGCCGAAGAACGAATTCTCCCGGCTTCCCCCTCAAACCTGCCGCTCACCTAAGGAACGTTAACCGTTCGCGAGAACGCAGTCAGCTTGTGTTGGTTGGCCTCAACCACCGCGACCCGCAAACGGTAAGTCGCAGGTTTCACCTCGAACATCATGTTCACTTCGAGTCCGTCGTTCAGAAAATCCTGTAGCTGGTCGTCGGTCAGGTCCACTTTCGCCTGGCGCTGTTTAACCTCGATTACCTGATTGTTCTGGTCGAAGAGAGCAACGGCAAACGTTACGGCATCCACGTGGTAAGCGTTCTCGCTGCGCAACGGGAGCGTCTTCGTATCAAGATGAACCGTCAGCGCAATCAGGCGCGTCGCGCCCTCGCCCTCGGAAGGGCTTGCCTCCATCCCGACCGGCAAATCCGCGTTGTCGGTCGTGGACCGAAGTGCATCCTGAAGATGCTGCGGATCCAGTTCCGGCGCGCTGGGCGCCTTCGGCAAGTCACTCGGTCCGCTTGTTTTTCCAGTTTTGTGCGTGGAACTCGACGAACCCGCATTCTCTCTACCGGCAGCATCGGGCGCGGTCTTTGCCTCCAATGGGCTCGGGGCCGGCTGCGCCGCTGCCGCTTCTTCTTGTTTCACCGCGAAGTATCCGCGCCGCGTCCGGATGCTATAGCCCCTCTGCTTTTCGACAAGTGTGACTTTGATCTCGTGAAACTTTCCGTCGAGCTTGATGTCTTTGGGCGCGAACGCCAGCACATACTCAATCGGATGCCCGGCAAGCGCATCGAAGCCCGCATTCAGATCGTTGTTGTCGTGAAAAAAAGCACCGCCCGTGCCCTCCGCGACCTGGGCCAGCACATCGGCTCCAACGAATTCCTTTTGCTGATCGAGATGATGCCGTGCTGCCGTGGCATGCGGGTCGGGCAGCATGATGGATGAATTGGAGGCATCGCCCTCGCGCATCAGCACGGCCAGACCCTGTGGATCGAGCGAATTGATAACGACCTGAGCCCGCAGCGCGCGGTCGATGGTCCGGTCGATTGTGAGTTGGTCGCTCGCAGAGAGGAAGCCAGGGCTGACCAGAACCACCGTGCGCGAACCGGGCGCTCCGGCAATGTATTTTACCACTGCGGCAAACATCGCCAGGTTATCGCGCGTTTGCCCCTGCGACCGAGCGGCAATTCGCTCCGCGACCATGCGGATTGCAGTTGGTGTGTCGCGTGGATCCGGCGGCGGCGCGCATATCTTCACCTCCGCAAGAGCTACCACCCACTCGTTGCTGTGCATATCGCTGTCTTGCACCATCTCCTGCGCCTGGTAGTCAGAGAGGTCGGGGCACTCGTGCATCCGGCTCTGCATGCGCGGGCTCGCGTGCAGCTGGAATAATGCTTCGTGAATCTGTTTGGAATCGGATGTGAAGTTGGAGAGCGCCTTGCTTGTTGTAAAAATGGCAATGTGGTCCCGCGGATGCAGATTGGCGGAGAGAAAGCGATCAGCAGCATCGCGCGCCTGCATCATTTCTGCCTCGGAAGTATCGAGATCGTCGAAATAAAGGGCAATGAAGCGATCTGTAGCTGCAGTGGAAGGCGCTGCTGCGGGTTGGCCAGGAGCTGCCGCCAAAGCAGGAGATAGGCTCGAGGCAGACTGTTCTTCAAATTGGGCGATGGACTGCTCTTTGCCTCGATCGAAGATCTTGAAATCCTCTTTGGTTAGCCCTTTCACTGGCTGGCCCTGCGCATCGCGGACAACGGCTCGAACGACAACGAGGTTGGACTCGATCTTCAGCTGCACGGAGTCAGGGCTCGCGCTTTGCGGATTCGGCGCTTGCTGGGCCGACGCTGCGAGCGCAACGATTGGACCCGTGAGCGCGAGGTTGAGCACTAAACGGATTACACCAGGCTCTCTGCGCGTTGAAGAGGACTTCTGCAACGGCGCGCTCCTTAAGCGGAATTCCGCTTTAAGCCAATACGTCGCTGGTTGGGTGCAGAAGTCGATTCGCGAATGACGAGTTCCGGGAGAATGGCCACTGAATCGGGAAAGGTGGCCTGAGCACGGATTCTCTGTAGCAGGATGCGCGCAGCCACGTTGCCCATGTGGTTCAGCGGCTGCCGGATTGTTGTCAAACTCGGGTTATTGAAGGCCGCAATTTCAATATCGTCGAACCCGACCACAGATACATCATCGGGCACCTTCAAGCCGGCGTTTACGAGCGCCCGGATGGCGCCGATCGCCGAGGCGTCGCTGTAACAAACGAGCGCAGTGAATTCGACTCCTCGATTGAGCAATTCGATGGTCGGTCCAAAACCGATTTCCGGTTTGGCATCGGGAAGTGTAATGCTGACCATCAGCTCTGGCGGAACTTCGATCTGCAATTCCCTGGCTGCAGCCATCTGGCATGCCCAGCGGTCATCCGCATCGGAGCTGTGGCGCCATCCGCGCATGAAGGCGATCCTCTTGTGTCCCAGCTGAACCAGGTGCCTCAGCGCCAGTTCCGCGGCGCGGCGTTGATCGAGCACAACATTGGTCACGCCTTCAAATTTGCGATGGCCAGCCACAGCTACCGTAGGCAGTTTCAAACTATGTTCGAGCACGGTGTCGATGAGAATGAAGCCTTCCACACTTCGGTCGAGAAGCAGCCTTGGATACTCTTCAATGAGGTTGGGTTTGCGGCGATGGCTGGCCGCCAAGTAGAAGTAGCCCTCTTCGATGAGCAGTTCCTCCATTCCGGCGAGCACCTGGGTAGCCCAGTGATCATTGAGGTCAGGAACCAGCACTCCGATTGAAAACGTTTGCTTCTTGCGCAGCGAGCGAGCGTAAAAACTTGGTCTGTAGTCGAACTTTGCCGCAGCCTCAGTCACCCGATCGCGCGTCTCCTGGGGAATGGAGCGAACACCCGGAGCGTTATTCAGAACCAGCGAGATTGTCGCAGGCGATAGGTTCAGATACTCGCCCAACGTGCGCAGGCTGATTATCTCTCCTGGTTTGGGTTCTGTTCCCAGTTTTGGGCGTTTGGACATGCACAACTGTTGTAACACCCCACCCGGCGCAATTGCAGTAACAACGAAAGGCCGCGAGAGTTATCTGAGTAATGGTTTCCCTCTCAATTCAGAAGTGTCGCCAGACGGCCCAGGCTGGCCATTACCTCTTCGAAAGGGATCCCAAAATCAATAAGGCACGCTATCTCATCGGCGCCGCTTGCCTGCAAGCGCTCCACCTGCTGTGCACAGTGTTCCATTGTTCCGATAAAACTCAAGGGGCTCGTCAGGTCGTTCTGCACCTGGGTGCGAATCATGATCTCGCTCTCTCGGGTGCTGAGGCGAGCAAAACCCTGCTGTTCCTGCTTTCCTGCGGAGTGGTCCTTCTGCATTCCGAGGTTCACCGCCAGGTACCTGGCCAGTGCAGGCCGGGCGGTGCTGCGAATCTCTGCCTGGTTTTCCGCGGCGAACGTATGCGCCATTAGCGTCACATGTCCCCTGCGGCCATGATGCTTTTCGATTGTCTCCCGATAGAGGCCGACCTTACGCTCAAAATCGCCCAGGTCGTGCCGAAGCGCAAAGTTGGCCGTCAGCACATTGAGGCCCAATTCGCCCGCCGCGCGAAAGGTGTCGTCCGACTGCCCCGTCAGCCAGATGGGGATCTCCTTCTGCACGGGCAGCGGCAGGATGCCAACCTCCGTCGCAATGCCGGCTCCATTGGGCAGAGAAATCTTCTCGCCGCGCCAGAGCCGCCGAATCAGTTCGAGTTTTTCGAACATATCCTGATAGCGGTTCTGGTAAGTGCCTGGCGAAAGCACGAAATCGTTGACATGCCATCCGGAAGCCGCGGCAATGGCAACGCGGCCGTTGGAGAAGTTATCAATCATGGCCCACTCTTCGGCAACCCGCAACGGGTTTTGCAGCGGCAACACCACGCTGCCCGCGCGTATCCCGATGCGGCGCGTCATCACTGCGAGCGCCGCTCCGGTTGCCGTCGGACTCCCATACAAGCCGCCGAATCGCTGAAAGTGCCGTTCCGGCGTCCAGATCGCCGCGAAGCCGTGCTTGTCCGCAAAGCACGCGGCTTCGAACAGCAATCGATAGCGGTCATCCGCTGGCCCTTCGGCGTCGGCGCTGAAGAAAAAAAGGCTCAGTTCGGGAGTCATGATCTCTTTCCCGGTTCCTAAGGTGGGGTATCGACCAATATAGTCCCCCCTGGGAAGGGTAGTGTCGACTACTTCCCTTCACCCCATGCATTCGGCATCGTAAGCCATGCAACGTCTTCACCGCGGCGCGCATCTACCCGAGCTGAATCGCAACTTGATACTCTCGCGGCATCTCGTTACCTCTCAGTAAAGAAAGGATATAAAGATGATCCTCAGGAACTGTTTGTTTGCTGTCGCGGTGGCGACCGTGATTCCGACCATCGGCTGCACCGTGCACGCGGGCTACTACGACCCCTATTACCACGACTACCATCCCACCGGCGGTGAGGTTGTCTATTACGGCCAATGGGAGACCGAGACCCACAGAGACCATAAAGAGCTGAAAGAGCGCGACAAGAAAGACCAGAAGGAATATTGGGACTGGCGGCATAAACACGATCACGATCATGACGGGGACAAGCACTGAGTAGCGGTCCGCACCCTGTCTCTCCACACTGCGCGCACGCGTAGACCTTAGACGAATTGGATGGATGGGCGTGGCCGCCCACTGCCCGAATCGATGCCAAAAAGAAATGCCCTCGTTTTAACGAGGGCATTTCTCACTTCAGTTGATTCCGACGTCAATTGCTGAACAAGAGAATGCCGGCTGCCTTTTCTTCGCTCGTCGTCTCGTCCCCAGCGCTTACAGGCCGGTAGAAGAGCTGGTTGGCATCGAGGTAGACCTCGAGGAACGCCGGACGATCGGCAATGTTCCCGGCGATCAGCGCCTCTGACAATGGATCTTCGACGTAGCGCTGCAAGGCTCTGCGCAGCGGACGTGCTCCGTAACTGCGGTCCCCCAGCGTTTTGTCGAGAATCCACTTCTTCGCTTCGTCGGTCACCGAAATTGTGATCGACTTCTGCGCCAGGTTGGTGTTGAGCTGTTGCACCAGCAGCTCGACAATCTGGATCAGGTCAGCATCCGAGAGCGACTGGAAGAGGATGACTTCGTCGAGGCGGTTGAGGAACTCAGGGTTGAAGGTCTTCTTCACTTCCTGCTTCACCAACTCCTCGATCTTGTCGCTCACAATGTCTTCGCGGTCGCTCTGGAACCCGAGCCCCTGCTTCTTCATCAGGTGCCGCGCGCCGATGTTCGACGTCATGATGAGGATTACGTTCTTGAAGTCGACCGTGTTCCCCAGACCATCGGTGAGCTGGCCATCTTCAAACACCTGCAGCAGGATATTGAAGACATCCGGATGCGCCTTCTCGATTTCGTCGAGCAGCACAACCGAATATGGCGACCGCTTTACGCGCTCGGTGAGCTGACCGCCCTCCTCGTAGCCCACGTAGCCCGGAGGCGAACCGATCAGCTTCGACACCGAGTGCTTCTCCATGAACTCCGACATGTCAAAGCGGATAAGGGCCTTGTCTGACCCGAACAGGAATTGCGCCAGCGTGCGCGCCATTTCGGTTTTGCCCACGCCGGTCGGTCCGAGGAACAGGAAGCTTCCAATCGGACGATGCGGCGACTTGAGTCCCGCACGAGAACGGCGAATGGCCCGTGCCAGCGCAGAGATCGCCTTCTCCTGCGAAATCACGCGCTTGTGCAACTCGCCTTCAACGCGCAACAGCTTTTGCGTCTCTTCTTCCTTGATGCTGGTCACGGGAACGCCGGTCCAGCGGCTGACCACATCCTCAATGTCTTCGCGACCGACAATGCCTGAAGCGGAGTCATCGAGGTGATACTTGTCACGCAAAGCGCGCAGATTCTCGCGCTCCTTGCGTTCCTCGTCCGAGTAGAACCGAGCCTTCTCGAACTCGTGGTTCGCAATCGCCGAATCCATACGGTGCACGATGAACTTGATCCGCTTCTGCACCTCGGTGATCTCTTCGGGCAATGAAGTCTGCCGCAGCTTGACGCGCGCGCCGGCCTCATCGATCAAGTCGATTGCCTTATCCGGAAGGAACCGATCCGGAATGTAGCGATTCGAGTGCGACACCGAGAACTCGATGGCAGCATCGGTGTAGCTGACCGCGTGGAACTTCTCGTAGCGGTCCTTGATGCCATGAATGATCTTGATGGCGTCGGCCTCGTTCGGCGGAGGCACCTTCACAGCCTGGAAACGCCGTTCCAGCGAACGATCCTTCTCAATCGACTTGCGGTACTCCGCCGGTGTGGTCGCGCCGATGCACTGAATCTCTCCGCGGCTCAAAGCCGGCTTCAGGATATTGGCCGCATCGAGCGAACCCTCCGCCGAGCCCGCACCCACCAGTGTGTGCAGCTCATCGATGAAGACGATGGAGTTTTGATTCTCCATCAGCTCTTTCATGATCGTTTTCAGCCGCTCTTCAAACTGGCCGCGATACTTGGTGCCCGCAACAATGAGCGATAGATCGAGGCCCAGCACGCGCTTGTCTGCCAGGAAGCTCGGCACTTCGCCGTCGGCAATGCGCTGCGCAAGCCCTTCGACAATCGCGGTCTTGCCCACGCCGGGTTCTCCGATGAGCACCGGGTTGTTCTTGGTCCGGCGGCAAAGGATTTGGATCACGCGCTCCAGTTCACCATCGCGACCCACCAGTGGATCGAGCTGCCCATCCATCGCGGCTTGAGTCAGATCGCGGCTGAATTCAGCCAGTAAACTCGACTCGCGCTGACGTTGCTGCGCCGGCGCCTTCTCCTGCGTGACGCGCGCGAGCTCATCGCGAATCTGAGCCAGTTTCAAGCCGCGCTCCTGCAGAATCTCGGCCGCGAAGCATTTCTCTTCGCGCAGCAATCCCAGCAGCAGATGCTCAGTGCCGATATGCTTGTGCCCCAGACGCTCGGCTTCTTCAGCCGCATACGCCAAAACCCGCTTGCATTCGTTGGAAAGCGGCAGATCAACCGACGTCGACACCTTCTCGCGAATCGTTGTGTGTGCCTCAATCTGTTTTCGGATCGACTCTACCGACGCATGCGAGCGCAGGAAGCGATTGGTCAAGGCTTTGTCCTCGCGCAGCAGGCCGAGCAAAAGGTGCTCAGTCTCGATATAGGGCGAGCCAAACTGGCTGGCCTCATATCGCGCGAAGAAGATCACGCGCCGTGCCTTCTCCGTATAGCGTTCGAACATGGTGTTTCTCCCTCTGCAGGCTATCGGCTGGAGTAGCTGTCCGTTTGGTTTCTCGGCTTCAGCCCAACCCGCGCGTGCCCTTCTTTAACTTTTCGCCGCCGAAAGCCCCCGGAAAATGGAATATCCGCTTTCGAACAGCTCTTTTGGACGGGTGCGAGCGGGGTAAGCCGCTCGACAAGTCTGAAGGGTGATCAAGCTACCTTAAGACTTCCATCCTGTTTTCAACCTGAAAACCGACCCCGTTTCCAGGCCGCTTACAGATTAAGACTCACAAACATACCGGAAAGCTGCCTGCTTCATTAGATTCCGGGCTGCGCTCCACGATTCGAAGCTGCTGTTATTGGTGTCAATCGTCCCGATTCCAGGCGTAAAGCCCGGGTACAGCGGGCTGCCAGCTCAAGATTGTGCGTAACAAGAATGGAGGTTAGGCCGTGACTCGTGTGCAGCCTTTCGAGCAGATCGAACACCCGCTGAGCCGTTGTTTCATCCAGATCGCCGGTTGGTTCATCGGCCAGAAGCAGCCGTGGATTGTTAACCAGGGCTCGCGCCAGCGCCACACGCTGCTGTTCACCGCCCGAAAGTTCGCCGGGGCGATGGTCTGCCCGATCCTCCAGACCAACCTCCCTGAGCCAATCTGCAGCCACCGCGAGCGCCTCTTGCTTCCCCCACCCCGCGGCGGATTCACCTTTCGGAGCAGCCTTTTGTTTGCCGCGTGCCAGCAGCGGCATGGCCACGTTTTCCAGCGCCGTAAACTCCGGCAGCAGGTAATGAAACTGCCACACGTAGCCGATCTCCCGATTGCGAAAGGCCGCGGCCTGTCGCGCGCTCAATTGGGCCACATGAGTTGAGGCGCAGTATACAGTTCCAGCAGAGGGGGTATCAAGGGCACCGAGGATGTGCAAAAGTGTGCTTTTTCCTGCTCCCGACTGGCCCACAATCGCAACCATTTCGCCCACTTGCACTTCGAGGTTGAGGTCGCGAAAAAGTGTGAGCTCTCCGCGGGCAGTCTTGTAGGACTTTTGCAGTCCGGATACCCGGACGATGGGCTCTTGAGGCGGTTCAGGAAGCTGGCCGCGCAATTCGGAGATTCCGGGCGCTCGCACCTCGGTTCCCCGCGCAAATCGGGAGAAGGTCGGGTTGGCAGCCGGTGGAGAGGCCTGAATCATCTGTTGTGCTCTATTTTACATTGCGGCGCCCCCGATGCCGGCGCGGTATAGGGCGTGGCGATTGAGCATGCGGTCAACGATCCGCGAAAGTGCCACTTTTAAGCGGCAAAAGCCCATGATTACGATCTTTTGGCGGGCAGGGGAGCCCTATGGCTCCCCGTTGGATGAAACTTCGTCAAGTTAAATTACTTCTTGCCTTGTAATTCGTCGGCCAGTGTGTCGGCGCCGTAGAGTTTGCGCAGGCCTTCGATCATGCCGGAGGAGTGCACGGCAACGGCACGGTTTTTGGTGCCGTCGTACACGAAGTCGCCTGCGAGCGATTCGATGTTGCCGTCGAAGATGAGGCCCACGAGTTCGCCGTCGCGATTGACTACGGGCGAGCCAGAGTTGCCGCCGATGATGTCGCCCGTGGAGACGAAATCGAGTGGAGTGGAGAGGTCGAGCTTGCTTTGCGCAGCCACTTCCTTCGGTGTCAGGTCGAAGGGTGGTTTGTTGCCAAAGCTGGCAGCGCGGTCATAGAGGCCGTAGAACGTGGTGATCGGGGGAGCGATGGTTCCGTTGTAGGGGAACCCCTTGACCGTGCCGTAGCTCAGGCGCAGCGTAAAGGTGGCGTCGGGGTATGCATCTTTGCCGTAGACCAGGAAGCGCGCTTTGCCGAGTTTCTCGCCTTCTTTGGTGAGAACGCTGCCGTAAGTGTCGCGGATGCGGCGGTTGGTTTCGCGAACGATTGGATCGGTACGGCGCGCGGCGACGATGAGCGGATCGGTGGACGCGGCGACCGCGGCTTCTCCACCGTCGAGGAGCGCCTTGCGGACTGCCGGATCTGCGAGTTTCGTACCATCGATCAGCGTGTCGACGGTCTTATCGATATCGCCGCCCTGCAGAATGGCCTGAAGATACGCATCGTTTTTGCCGAGCTTTTCTTCGCCGAGTTTGAGGGCGCCTTTCATGTAGAGTTTTTCGGTCGGAATTTCGACGGGGGCCGGCGAAAGCAGTTGGAACTTAAGCGAGCCCAGGCCGGCCTCGTGGAATTGCGGCAACCGCTCCCCGTCTGGCTTCTTGATCTCAGCAACATATTGCACGATGGTCTGCGCGAGGCCGAAGAGGCGGCTGTCGGTGCGGCGGAAGAACTGGCCCTTGACTTCCGGTTTCAGCTTTTCTTCAGTCTCGGCGATCTTGTCCCAGGCGTCGCCATAGGCTTTTTGCCATTCAGGATTGGCAGAAACCTTGGCGCGGAAGTCGGCTTCTTCGGCTTGCTTCTTGTTCAGGATTGCCGGATCGGCCAGGGCATCTTTGCGGCCGAGATAAACCTTCAGGCTGTTCTGCAGTCCGAAGATGGTGCTGCCTACCATGCGCGCCTGCTCAGGTCCCTGCGCGGCAAAGGCCTGTGCCGACGCAACGCGGCGTTGGAGGTATTCAGTCACCGCAGGGCCGATCACATCGCGCTGCAACAGCAGCTCGGCGACTGTGTCGTCACGTTCGGTTGAGCCGGGATGGCCGGAGATGAAGATGAGTTCGTCGGGCGCAGCGCCTTTGGCGCTCCATTTGAGGAAATTGTCGGTGTGCAGCGGCTTGCCGTTGTCGTAAACGCGAAACAGCGCCATGTCGAGGTCGTAGCGTGGATAGGTGAAGTTGTCGGGATCGCCACCGTAGAAAGCGGCCTGCTGCTCGGGCGCGAAAACCAGGCGCACGTCGGTGTATGCCTTATAGGTGTAGAGCCAGTACTCGCCGCCCTGATAGAACGAAACAACGTCGGAGCGGAGGCCGGTCTTATCTTTGCTTTCTTTGGTGATGGCGGCGATCTCGGTTTCGCGGGCCTTCAGCGCCTGCGCATCGTCGGAGATTCCTTTGGCTGCGCCCTGCACGCGGGCGGTCACATCGGTCATTCCAACGAGCACGTTGACTTCAAGATCGGGCGACTTCATCTCCTGATCGGGTGATGTGGCGTAGAACCCATTGGCCAGGTAATCGTGCTCGGCGGTTGAGTTTTTCTGGAGCTGTCCGCGCGCGACGTGATGGTTGGTGAGCAGAAGCCCATCGGAACTGACGAAGGATCCGGATCCACCGTCGTTTAGACGAACGCTGGAAAGGCGGAGATGGTCGAGCCACGCCTGCGTGGGCGTGAAGTTATATTTTTCCTTGAGCAGTTTGAGCGGCGGGTTGTCGAAGGTCCACATGCCTTCTTCGGCGCGGATCACGGGCGCGGCGGCAAGGAGAAATGCGACAGAAAGGAAAACGATGGAGCGGATTTGTCGGAACTGCATAGGCACCTCAAAAGTTGTTTTGCGATTGTGAATGAAGCGCAAGTGAGCAGAGCCGACTGCATGCCGGAGCTCTATTCATACCCTGCGTTAGGGTAAAACGAGCACCTCAACGCCGGAGGCTGCGTCTTGCTGGTGGAATACCTGCTCGGTTGCGGGCTTGAAATCTTCGGGTCTGGCGTTGGGAATGTCAGTGAAGGTTTGGGGGTTGCGATCGGTGAGCGGGAACCATGAGCTCTGCACCTGCACCATGATGCGATGGCCGCGGCGGAAGGTGTGGAAGAGATCGGGCATGGTGAAGTTCAGGTCGGCTTCTTTGCCGGGTGTGAGTGCTTCGGGCTTCTCCCAGTTGTTGCGGAACTTGGCGCGAAATGGTTCGCCACGGAGCAACTGCTGGTATCCGCCCATGTGCAGCGGCGCGGCATCGAGAATGCGCTTGTTGCCATTCATTGAATCGTCGGGATCTGAATAGTCTTCGGGGTAGACGTCAATGAGCTTTACGTCGAAGTCAGAGTCGGTGCCTGAACTGGCAATCTTAAGCTTGGGCGAAATGGGACCCGCGATTGTCACATCTTCGGTGAGTGGATCAGTTTGATAGACAAGCACGTCGGGACGGTAGCCGGCGAAGCGTTGGTCGTCGACCATGTAGCGCTGTGGGACGGTGTCGGTGGTGTATCCAACAAAAGGCACGGGATGCGTGGGATCGCTGACGTACTGATCGACCCCCTTGTCTTCAGTAGGCGGATCGAAGGTGAGTTTGCCGCCGGCGTGGAAGTAGAGGGTTTTGGGTTGAGCGGCCTTAGGTGGCCAGGAATCGAAGTGACGCCAGACATTCGTTCCGGTTTCGAAGACGACGGCCTTCGGCTGCTCGGCGCCTTTGCCTTTCAGGTAGTGCTCAAAGAACGGGAACTGGATGTTGGTGCGGAAGTACTCTGACGTCTTGGAGTTGAACTGCACATCGCCGAGATGGGTACCCTCGCCGCGCGCCCAGCCACCGTGGACCCAGGGGCCTTCGACCAGCGTGGTTGTCGTTTCGGGGTTGGCCTTGTTGATGGCGTAGAAGGTGCGGTAGGGACCGGAGAGGTCTTCAGCGTCGTACCATCCACCGACAACGAGAACGGCGCATTTGACGTTCTTCATGTGCTGCGACAAATCGCGAGCCTTCCAGTAGGCGTCGTAGGTGGCGTGCTTGGCCTGGTCGTTGAAGAGCCAGTTCGAGCCCTTGAGGTAGAGCTTGTCGAGGTTCATGACGTTACCGGCGTCGAGATAGAAGCGGTAGTGGTCGGGCGTGCCGAAATCGAAGGGAGTCCTCTGCTTCGGAGTCTGCGGCCCGTCCTGCGGAGAGAAGAACGCGTAAAAGCCGAAGTTGGCGGAGAGCATGAAGGCTCCGCCATGGTAGGCATCGTCGCCCATAAAGAGGTCGGTCATGGGAGCCTGAGGGCTGGCGGCAACGAGAGCCGGGTGCGAGTCGATGATGGACGCCGAGGTGTAGAAGCCGGGGTAGGAGATGCCCCAGATGCCGACCTTACCGTTGTTGTTGGGGACATTCTTGAGGAGGAAGTCGATGGTGTCATGCGTATCGGAGGCGTCGTCAACATCCTGCGGTGATTTTTTGTCGTCGATGTGCGGACGCATCTCGACGAACTCGCCTTCACTCATCCAGCGGCCGCGGACGTCCTGGTAGACGAAGATGTAGCCGCCTTTCTCGAACTCGTCCGACGGGCCGAGATGCTTGGGGTATTGGTCTTCGCCGTAGGGAGCGACGCTGTAAGGCGTGCGATCCATCAGAAATGGATAGGGACCATTGGCGGCGTCCTTGGGCACGTAAACCGAAGTGAAGAGGCGCTTGCCGTCGCGCATGGGAATGCGGAACTCGTACTTGGTGTAGTGGGCACGGACGAAGTCCTCGGTCGGGGCGGGCGCTGTGGGCTGCTGGGCGAAAAGGGCAGAGAGGGCCAGGAACAGCACGGCAAGAACAGACAAGGGGGCGTGCAGTGCTTTGTGCATTTCGGTTGGGTTCTCCTGAATAATCAGGGTAATGCACTGGGCAGGCCGCACGGCGGTGAAACTGCTCAGGTCGCGCCGGAGCACGGAAAGCCGGTCGAGCCCTCGGAATGAACCGATGGCCCACCGGCGCCGGGCCGATTCCTGATGTGACCTTTATGCCGCATGTGTTACAAGCTAAAGAACAGAGTTCCGAGGACGGGTTACGCCTGGGTTTGAATAGGATTGGCCCACGTGCCCTCATTCGTTGATCGCTGAATCTGTGCCAAGGAAAAGCCTCAGGCTCATGAGCGCCGGTCATCCATTGGAATTGGATTCGTTGTTCGGAGACTATCCGCTCGACGGGGCCTTCGACGAGATGCGCGAGGCCAATGGCGATCTGCGCCCACACTATCGGGCGTTGACGGAGACGCTGGCGCGCCTGCCCGAGGAAGAACTTCAGCGCCGCAAGCAGTCTGCCGATCTTTCGTTCCTTACCCAGGGCATCACGTTCACGGTTTACGGACGCGACGAGGGGACCGAACGCATTTTTCCTTACGATCTGCTTCCGCGGCTGGTGACGGCTGCAGAGTGGGACCGGATTGAGCGCGGTCTTACGCAGCGGATTACGGCGCTGAATCACTTTTTGCGCGATGTTTATTCGGACGCCAAGATCCTGAACGACGGCGTAATTCCACGCGAGCTTATCTATAGCTGCAAGCACTACCGGTGGCAGATGCGCGGATTGCAGGTGCCGCGTAACGTTTACATTGCGGTTGTTGGAAGCGATCTGCTTCGGCTGAATACGGGCGAGTTTGTCGTTCTCGAAGATAACCTGCGCGTGCCTTCGGGTGTGAGTTATATGCTCACGAATCGCAGGGTTATGAAGCGGACGTTTCCACTTCTGTTTCAGAGCTACGGCGTACAGCCGATTGAACACTATCCGCAACTGCTGCTGGCTACACTGCGTTCGCTGGCGCCTGAGGGGCGACCGGAGCCCAATATCGTCCTGCTGACGCCGGGCGTGTTTAATTCCGCCTACTTCGAGCACACGTATCTCGCGAGGCAAATGGGGATTGACCTGGTGGAGGGGCGAGATCTCGTCACGCACGACAACATTGTTTACATGCGCACCACCGACGGGCTGAAGCGCGTTGACGTGATCTACCGGCGAGTCGACGACGACTTCAGCGATCCGCTCATCTTCCGCAGTGATTCTTCGCTTGGCTGCGCGGGCCTGTTCAACGCATATCGTGCCGGCAATGTCACAGTGACGAACGCATTCGGCACCGGGCTAGCAGACGACAAGGCGCTCTATGCCTACGTACCCGACATCATCAAGTATTACCTGAACGAAGATCCCATTCTGCCCAACGTGAAGACCTTTTTGCTGAACGATCCTAAGCAAAGGCAGCACGTGATCGAGAACCTTGACAAGCTCGTGGTGAAAGCAGTTGGCGAAAGCGGCGGATACGGCATGCTTATCGGGCCGCAGTCGACCGCACGGCAACGCGAAGAGTTTGCGCGCCAGATCGAAGCCAATCCACGCAATTACATTGCGCAGCCAACGCTCGATTTTTCGCGCGCTCCGTGTCTCATCGGAAATAGGCTGGAACCCCGCCATGTGGATCTGCGGCCGTATGTACTTTTTGGCGACAAGGTCAACATTGTGCCTGGCGGTTTAACGCGTGTAGCCCTCGAGAAAGGCTCATTAGTCGTCAACTCGTCGCAAGGGGGAGGCAGCAAGGACACCTGGGTGTTGGAATAGGGGCAGAACTCTGCATACGTTTGGACGCCATAACAATCAGAGAGGAGAAAGGGCAGGATGTTATCGCGCGTTGCCGACAGTCTTTATTGGATGAGCCGCTATCTGGAGCGGGCGGAGAATACTGTGCGACAACTCGACGTGACGATGAGCTTGATGCTCGATACCAGTAATACGAGCGCAGAAACACGCTGGCAGCGCATGATGGAAGTGCTGGGCAAGCCGCTCGAAATGGAATGGAACGGAGATCTTGAAGCGATGGCGCGCAAGCTGGTCTTCGATAGCGTGAACCGTGCCTCTGTGACTTTCTGCGTGAATGGAGCTCGCGAGAACGCGCGCCAGGTGCGGGAAGAAATCTCAAGCGAGCAGTGGCAGCGGCTCAATCGGCTGTTTCACCAAATGCACTCGCCGCATGCGCAGGCGCAGTTCCGTTCCAACATAAATGATTCTCTCGCCGCGGTGGTGGACGGCATTCATCTGTTCAAGGGTGTCAGCGACACGACCATGATTCACGGGCAGGGCTGGCAGTTCATTCGGCTGGGCCGCTATTTAGAGCGCGCCTATGCCACAGCTACGCTGCTTGAAGTTTATCAGCCGGAATTGTTTCACGGGCCGGATCGCGATTCGGGCTACCAGTATCTTGAGCTCGTGGGGCTTTTGCGCTGCTGCACTTCGTTTGAAGCGTATTGCCAGGTCTATACCGCCGATCTTTCTCCCGACCGCATACTCGAATTCCTCCTTCTGAATCGCGACTTTCCGCACGCCATACGTTACAGCGTCGACGGCATTCGGCACGCAATTGAATCCATTCAGCGCACGGGTGGGCGGCGACCGCCGGAAGAACTGACGTCGATGATTGGGCGTCTCCACGCGCAACTCGTCTTCTCAAGCATTGCAGAGATCGTCGCCGGCGATACGGGCGCGTTTCTGCACACGATTCGCGAGCAATGCTTGCGCATTCACGACCTGATTTACCGCTATTATGTGCACTACTCGATTCAATCGGCGCTCGCCTCGTAGGGGCGGCCCAACGTAAGCTCCTGGGAATTGGCATGAATTTTTATTCAATCCGGCACCTGACGCGCTTTCGCTACTCGCAACCAATCACCGAGAGCATCATGGAGACGCGCGTACGTCCGCGCTCCGACGCCAATCAACATTGCCTCACATTTTCGCTTTCCGTAAGCCCTCGTTGCCGTGTGTTCAGTTATCGCGATCACCAGGGCAACAACGTGCAGCATTTCGATATCCCCGGCGAGCACAATCAGCTGGTGATCGTTGCCGAATCGGTGGTGGAGCAACAGGTCCTGCCCGATGTGCCATCGTTCCTGGCTCCCGATGCCTGGCAGGCGCTCGACAGCATGATTGCCACGGGGGACTACTGGGAGATGTTGCTGCCCAGCGCCTTTGCTGTGGAAACGCCGGCATTGACCCTGCTTGCTTCGCAGATGGGCGTTACCCGCCGCGACGATCCTCTGATGCTGGTACATGAATTGAATACAAGACTCTATGAATACTTCGAATACGAGCCGCGATCGACGCGCGTCGACTCTCCGATTGACGAAGCCATTGTAAGCGGCAAGGGCGTTTGCCAGGACTTCGCGCACACTATGATCGCGCTCCTTCGGCACGTGCGGATTCCCGCGCGTTACGTCTCGGGCTACCTATATCGCAGCCGCGAAGATCACGATCGCTCCACACCCGACGCCACGCATGCCTGGGTGGATGTGTTGCTGCCTCATCTGGGATGGGTCGGCTTCGATCCGACCAATAACCTGGTCGCGCATCATCGGCATATCCGCACCGCTGTGGGTCGCGATTATGCCGATGTGCCGCCGACGCACGGAATTTATCGAGGAAGTACAGAAAGCGAGCTCTACGTGGCCGTGCATGTAGATGCCAGCGCCGAACCGCCCGCTCTCGATCGCAAACTCCCCATTCCCGACGATTGGAGCGTGCTGGTGGAACGCGCGCAGCAGCTTCCGAAAGTCAACATACCGTTTGTCGATTTGCAACAAATGCAGCAGCAGCAGTAACCTCGCGAGCAACAGAGCTCAACCTAGAATTGGCGCTTTAAGGAGGCCGAAGTGAGATTCTTGTTGAATCTTGTGTCAATATCGAACAAAATAGAAGTCACTTCAAGGACGGTATCCCCTTTAGCCGTTCCCGAGAAACCAAGGGAACCAGACGTTCTGAACTTTGCGTCAACCGCATTCCCACGATAGATCTTTTTCGTAAAGCAAGATCGGCGCTTCTGGCACCTGTACCTGCCGCGTCGACACAATAACAAAAACAAGAAAGCACAAACAGCAACTTCTGGAGGCAACGCCGTGAGACATTCTCTGAAGGGATGGATACTTGTTGGTATCCTTTCCACCGCCGTCCTTGCCGTAGCTCAAAACGCCAACACTTCGCTGCGCGGCATCATCAAGGACCCAAAAGGCGCACTCGTGCCGGGAGCGAAGGTCTCGATCACCGATAAAGCGAACGGGCAAACATCGACCGCCACCGCGAACGCAGCGGGCGAGTATGTGTTCCTCCAGGTTGCGCCTGCTCACTATTCGATTACGGCTTCGGCGATGGGCTTCGCCGACCAGACAAAGACTGCAGAGCTGCTGGTGGATCAGCCGGCGACAATCGACTTCGCATTGTCTGTACAGGCTACGACGGTCGAGGTCGATGTATCGGGCGCTGCGCAGACTCTGAACACTACCGATGCCTCTCTGGGAAGTTCGGCCGATAACGAATTGATCCAGGCGCTGCCGAGCGAAACCCGTAACGTGCCCGACCTGCTGTCGCTGCAACCGGGCGTGCTCTATCTGCCCAACCAGGGCGATAGCCGCAGCGGCGCCGTGAATGGCGGCCGCTCGGACCAGGGCAACGTGACTATCGACGGCGTGGATGACAATGACCAGGTGAACGGCTACGCGTTCAATGGAGTTCTGCGCGAAACCCAGGACTCAATCGAAGAGTTCCGCGTTACAACTGGCGATGCCAACGCCGACGCGGGCCGTTCTTCCGGCGCGCAGATCAGCATGATCACCAAATCGGGCACCAACAAGTTTCACGGCGCGGCATATGAATACTACCGGCCGCCGTTTACAGCCGCCAACAACTGGTTTAACAAGCAGGCCCAGGCCAATGAGGGACTGCCGAATATACCTACCAAGGTCTTGCGAAATATTTTCGGCGCACAAGTGAACGGGCCGATCAAGAAGGACAAGCTCTTCTTCTTCGGCAACTACGAGGGCAGCCGACTCGCGGAAGACTATCAGAATATCCAGACTGTGGCCACGTCGTCTTACGCGGCAGGAAACCTCGGCTATTTTGACGCCTCGGGCAACCCACAGGTCATTTCAGCGGCACAGGTGACGGCTCTCGATTCCGGATGCCAGATTTGCAACACAGGCGCTTATCCTCTTCCTCCGGGCCCCAATCCCAATGCGCTGGGCTATCTGAACTCGATGCCCTTGGCCAATGGAAGTCTGGAAGGCGACGGCATCAACGAGGGCTCGTACTCGTTCGCTTCGCCCAATCCGGTCCGCCTCAACACCTCCATCGGGCGGCTCGACTACGTTCCCAGCGACAGGCACCGTATCTTCGTCCGCGGCAACCTGCAAAAAGACATCACCGATCAACCGGAGCAGTTTCCCGGACAAGGACCGTCGTACGTTACCGAGGACAACAGCAAAGGCATCACCGCCGGTGAAACCTGGTCCATCCGAACGAACCTTATCAACGACATTCGCTACGGGTACATCCGGCAAGGCTTCGCGAATGTTGGCCCCGGGGTCGGGGACTTCGTGGACTTCCGCTTCCTGACAACGCCAACATCGGAGACCCGGACAACCATCACCAGCGTTCCCGTGAATAACCTGATCGACAACCTCAACTGGACCCTCGGCAAGCACACGCTTCAAGTCGGCGGAAACTGGCGCCTCATTCACCAGAACCACAATTCCGATGGCACCACCTGGCAAGGAGCCAGTACCAATCCTTATTGGCTCGGAGGCAGCACGCCAGGTCCGACCGATGGCTCCGGAAACTCCCTGATTCCGTCCGGTTTTGCCAACTCCTATGAGATTGCATTCGCCAACCTCGTCGGTACTGTGCCTTCGCTCACCAACTCGTACAACTATCACGTCGACAGCTCGAGCTCTGGAACGCTGCTTGCCGATGGAGCTTACCTGCAGCGCCATTTCAGCGCCAACGAGTTCGAATGGTACGTGCAAGATGCCTGGCACGCGACGCCGAATCTGATTTTGACCTTCGGCCTGCGCCACACGATTCTGCAGACTCCATGGGAGACGAAGGGACAACAAGTGGCTCCTACCATCGACACCGATGCCTGGTACAAGCAGCGCGAAGCGGCGGCTCAGCAGGGACAGATTTACGAGCCCGACCTTCAATTCTCGCCGGCGGGCCATTACTACAACGCGCCAGGGTTCTGGCCTAAATCGAAAGACAACCTGGCTCCTCGTTTTGCTGCGGCCTATTCTCCCGATGGCAAGACTTCAATTCGTGTGGGCGCTGGAATCTACTACGACCATTACGGCGAAGCGTTAATCAACACCTTCGATCAGAATGGTTCTTTCGGAATCAGTTCTTCGGTCACCGACCCGGCGGGCGTCTATGGCATCGAAGGCGATTCCAATCACACACCTTCGCCGCGTTTCCTTGGCCGCAACACCCTTCCCGCCATCAATAACGGCGGTTCTCCCGCGACCCAGGTTTATCCGTTTACAGCACCAGTCGATAACTTCGCCATTACCTGGGGGCTCGATAACCACATCAAAACTCCGTATTCGGAGTCCTTTGACGCGTCGGTGCAGCGCGAACTTCCGGGCGGATTCACGCTGGAAACTTCGTATGTCGGTCGCCTGGGCCGCCATTTGATGCAAAGCCTGGACTTGGCCGAGCCAGTCGACTACGTCGACCCTAATGGTGGTGGCGATTACTTCGCCGCGGGCACGCAGCTCTCCCGCGATGTGGACGCCAATGGAGGCAGTTCCAGCGCGTCCGTTTCCGCCATTCCCTATTTTGAGAATGTCTTCCCGTTCATGGCCGGTTACGATTACGCGGGAGAAAGCGCGACCCAGGCAATCTACACCAATGAATGGGCTCCCTACCGGTCACAGTATGGAGCTACCTCTGCGTTGGCCGACATCGACTTCTATGGCTACTATTCGCCCAGCGGCTGGCAGCCCCACTTCTGGCAGGACCAGTTCTCGTCGCTCTATTCGCTTGACTCGATCGGCATGAGCTACTACAACGCTGGGCAGATCACACTGCGGCATCCCGGCAGTCACGGCCTGCGCATGGACGTGAGCTATACCTACTCGCACTCCATCGACATGGGTTCCGACGCCGAGCGCGCCGGTGGCTGGGCCACAGGCTCGTTCAGCGATATTCTCAACACCTGGAAACCATACCTGAATCGCGGCAATTCGGACTTCGACACCAAGCACCTGGTCACAGTCGACTGGGTCTATCAGCTTCCGTTCGGCCGCGGCAAGGCCTTGCTTGGCAGCTCGAATCGTGTGCTGGATGCGATCGTCGGCGGATGGCAATGGTCTGGGATCACGCGCGTTTCGAGCGGGTTGCCCTACTCTCTATTTGAACCTGGATGGTCGACGAACTGGCAGATTGAAAGCTACGGCGTGGTAAACGGGCCGCTGAAGCTGCGGCGTCACTTCGATCAGAATGGAAATCCGCAGTTCTTCGACAATCCGACCGCCATCAACAATGGAATTTCCTGCGGCGGCTGCAATGGTGGAAACGTGCGCCTGCCTTACCCGGGCGAAGCCGGCGAGCGCAACAACCTGCGTGGCGATGGCTATTTCGACGTAGATTCGGGCGTAGCCAAGAGCTGGAAAATGGGTGAGTTCGGCGCGCTCAAGTTTGCGTGGGAAACTTACAACGTAACCAACACGGTGCGCTTTGATCCTGCGTCGATCGGTTCGGGACTGACGGGAGGAAACCTGGGTATCGCGACTACGCTGCTCACACAACCGCGTCGCATGCAGTTTAGCTTGCGGTACGACTTCTAAACCTGATACTCAATCATCGAGCGCCGGAGAAGCCTGGGCTTCTTCGGCGCTTTTGTCTTGCGCCGCTGATTTTAGAATGGGAAAACGTTGAGTGCACGGGGAGATGCGCTTCGGGCCCCACTGTATGCGCAGAGACTGGATTCGTGCGGCCTGGGAAGGTATTCTGGAACCGCATGATGCTCACCCTCCAAGGCGAAAGCCAAATCATCGACCAATTCGCATCTCTAGGGAGAGTGTTGCGATGACGGCCGGACGATGGGGCGCCGGTTTTTCTGCGGTCAGCCGTTTTGTCGGCGAAATTGAGGCGGCGGCCGCGGGAACGGGCCCGCTGCAGCCGGGTTATGTGCTCGCCGGCGACGAAGTTTTTCTTCTGGACCGCTGCCGTGCCGCGGTGCTTAAAGGCTTTGTGCCGCCCGATCTGAAAGATTTTTGTCTTTCAGACATGGATCTAAATGGCACTTCGATTTTTGAAATACTCGATCGCGCGCAGACGCCGTCGCTCATGTCACCGTTTCAGGTGATCTTTATTCGCAACGTGCGGCAGCTCTACACACGCGGCGCCAAGAAGGAAGAATTCGCAGCACTCGATCGCTATTTCCGTTCGCCGAATCCCCAGGCGCTGCTGATTTTTGTTGCCGATTTTCTGCGCATACCTTCAGACAACCGCCGCATGGAGATGGACGACAAGAATCGCTTCGAGCGATTGCGCGAAACGCTGGGCGAGCATTGCGGCGTTGTAGAACTGGCGCGCGTGAACGAAGAAGACGCAATGCGCTGGACGTTGGCGACCGCACAGGAAGCCGGTGCGCGCATGGAACCGGATGCGGCGCGCGAATTGGTGGACGCGCTGGGCGCGGACATGATGATGATCGCGTCAGAGGTCGAGAAACTGCTTCTCTACACGCTCGGCCGCGGCAAGATTTCGCTCGGCGATGTGGAGACGATGGTGGTTGGCGCCAAGCAGCGGTCTCTTTATGAACTGACCGACGCGATCAGCGCACGTGATCGGACACGCGCTCTGTTTTTGCTGCAGGGGCTGCTGAACAGCTCAGATGCGGGCGAAGATGCGGCGATCGGACACCTCTACATGCTGGCGCGAACGTTCCGGCAAATGCTGGTGATTCTGGAAAAAAACGTGCGCGATTCGCGTGCCATTTGGCAGGCACTGTGGCAGGGATTCCGCATGCCGCCGTTTGCTGCCGACGATCTGATTCGCCAGGCACGCCGCTACAAGAGCCGCCGCGAGCTGACGCGCGCGCTGAGGCTGGTGGCTCGCGCCGACCTGGAGCTGCGTTCGTCGCCACCGGATAAGCGGATTGTTTTGGAGCGGCTGGTATATGAACTCGCATCGGAAGTCAGGCCGCAGGCGCCGCTGTTTTCCGCGCAGCTTTCGTTTGAGGTGTAGGTCATCGCGGGACGCGATTTATCTGCGCCCGCTATCGAGGACCGGCTGCTCAAGGAACGGCACGGTGAGACTCGCGGTACCATCGAGATCGAATACGACGATTTCGTTTTCGCCTTGCTTGAGCCATGGCGCGGGGAGATAGAGCGTTCCCTGCGGCCCAATATCCCAGAACCGTCCCAGTGGCTGGCCGTTCACGAACACCGCCCCCTTACCAAGCGAACGCATGTCGACGAATGTGTCGGCTGGTGTCTGCACCTGGAAATGCGCGCGATAAAAACATGCGCCTTCGCAGGGCTTTGCAGAGTAGACAAGCGAGCTGACGTTCTGCATGGGGAGCGGATAGATTTTCCAATCGGAAAGTGGCGTGCTGCCAAGAGTCACTTGATGCGTGATGCCGGCGCGTTCGCGCGGGAACTGATGGCCGAAATTCACGCGGCCCGTGTTCTCGACCAGAATATCGAGTTGTGTGTTGGCGTGCGTGGTCTGTATCGGCAAGGTAGACTTCTTGAGGCGGCGATCGAGAGTCCCCACAAGCTGCCCGTCTAAATATACTCGCGCGTAACTGTGCAATTCATCGATGTGCAGATCGCTGCTTTGCGGCTGCGCAAGGTTCGTACGATAGAGAATGTAGCCGTAACTCTGGCCAACGTCTTCCATGGGGAGAATTTGTTTGGAGGCGATTGGCGCAGGAAGTGAGTTCCAGATGGAAGCCGATTCAGCGAGACGGAGTGGAGGCATGGGTTGCGGCACGATCGCTGCGGGCGGATCGGGTGGCGTGATTCCGGTTGCTTTTGCGATGACGTTGCGGAAGAGAAAATACTTCTTCCGCATCTCGCCGCTTTCGCTTACCGGCACATCGTAGTCGTAGCTCGTGACGTCGGGGTCGTACTTGCCTGCGTCCATGTTAGCGCCGTTCATCCAGCCGAAGCTTGTTCCGCCGTGGAACATATAAATGTTGACGGAGTAACCTTGCGCGAGCATCCACTCGAGTTCTTTTGCTTCAGCTTCGGGATCCGTCAAGTGATGTTTTTCGCCCCAGTGGTCAAACCAGCCGTCCCAATATTCGCCGCACATGCGCGGGCCGTTGGGCCGCAACTTTGCCAGCTTGGCAAACTCGGCCTTCGCACTGCCGCTACCGAAATTGATGACCGCCGGTAATTCGGGAAGCGAGCCGTTGGGGAGCTCATCGGCGCCGTCCGCTGTATACAGCATGGCTTTGTCGAATCCCGCCTCGAGCACGATTTGATGGATCTGCTCCATATAGTCGTGGTCGGAGCCGAAGGAACCGTATTCGTTCTCAACCTGCACCGCGAGGATCGGGCCGCTATTTGCGCTCTGCAACGGCGCGAGCTCATGTCCTAGACGAAGGAGCCAGTGGCGCGCGGCGGCGATAAATGCGGGATTCGATGTGCGCACCTCCATGGTGGGATCGCGCAGGAGCCACGAAGGATAGCCGCCGAAATCCCACTCGGCGCAGGAATAGGGGCCTGGCCGCAAGAGCACGAAGAGGCCTTCCTGCTGCGCTTCGCGGAGGAATTCAGCCACGTCGTATTGGCCGGAGAAATCGAACCTGCCGGGCTCGGGTTCATGGACATTCCAGAAAACGTACGTTTCGATGGTGTTCAATCCCATGGCCCGCGCTTTGCGCAAACGGTCACGCCAGTATGCGCGCGGAACGCGTTCGTAGTGGATGGCGCCGGAGATGATTTGGAACGGCTTGGCGTCGAGCTCAAAATGATCACCATTGGCTTTGAGCGTGTGAGGTCCGGTGGGCGCAGGCGCTTGCGCACACAGCGTTCTGCTCGAGCTGAAGAGCACCAGCGCAATCAATGCGCAAGTCGCGAGGACCGTTCGAATGCGCATCGGGGACTGAAGAATTCTTAGCGTCTTAAACAACATCGCAGCCGTCCTCATTTCATTTCCTGAATAGCTTCGAGCGTGAGCACCTGGAAGGGCGCGAGATGAAATGTGTGCGGGGTGCCTGCGACCAGGTGAATCCCTGCTTGTGTATTGTCGACGGCCCAAGGGCTATGTGCGCCGAACGCATGCGGCGCGCCGGCAGGCAACTCGAAGGCCTGTCCGATATCGCAGGTGAACTCCTGCGGCTCGGAACTGGGATTGCGCAGCGTCAGAATTCCTTTTTCCGAAGACCAGGCCGCCCAACCATAAACCTGCAGCCAGCGCGGATCGCCGCCGATCCAATGCGTATCGACAAGTGTCGATGCATTCTGCCGCGACCACTTCGCAGTTTCGGCCAGCACATCCCAATTCGCCTCGCTAAGCAGCGCCGGAGTGATATACAGCTCCTGCAATTGCGTGCCGGTTCCGAAGTACGAGTGGACCTCGTTGGCGAAGTCGTCGCCTGGATCGGTGGAAAGATGCGGCGCCTTTTGCGCGAAGACGATGCCGTGCAGCATGAGAGAGTTCAAAGGATAGAGATGGCCGGCTTTCACGACTTCGTCATAGGTATCGCCGTCGCGATAGGTGATCCAGCGCTCGCGGTCTGTACCAACGCCGGCGAACTCCGTGTCGTCGCCTCCGCGCCAGATGGAGTCGGCATAGAACAGCCAGAAGGGCGAAGGCCATGTTCCCGTGGTCAAGTTGATGTAGAGGTCGGGCTTCAATCGGCGCAGGTCGCCGATCAAATGAATCGCCGCATCGAAGTCGGAACTGAAAGCGCTGCCCTTGACCACCTGGTCCGCATTGCCGGTCCCATCGAATTTGAACTGGTTCACGCCGTATTGTGTGACCATGTTCGTCACCGCATCGCGAAAGATCTTGTAGTAGCGTGGGCCGGACAGCGCCATGCCGCCATCGACAATCTCGTAGCCATCGCGCTTGGCCGTAGCCACGCGCGCCTGCTTGGCGGGACCGTAGCCACCCCACGGCGAAAGCCATACGCCAGGCGCGGTGCCGTATTCCGCGGCCGCTTCGGTCAACGGCTTGAACCCATCTTTGAAGTCGGAGCGAATCTTCCAAAGATTGTTCGTGTCGTCCCAACCATCGTCGAAGAGATACGAGTCGAGGGTCACGCCACGCTTCTTGTTGAGCGCATCGCCGATGGCGTGAATGCGGTTAAGCGCGTCTTGCTGCGAGTACGGGCTGAAGAATCCGATATCAAACCAACTGTTGTAATGAAGAAATGTGCGGTACGGGTGGGCCCGCTCTCTCTCAAGGTACGCAAGAAAGTCACGGCGCATCTGGCCATGGGTTGCAACACCCACCACTGCGGAGAATTGCGCTGACTGTCCGGCGCCAAGGGGAACTCCGCTCTCGAGCTCGCACACGCCGCGATCGCCAACAACACTGCTCTGCGAGAGCGGAGACTCGAACCCCAGGAAAAAGTCGCCGGCCGTGAGTGGCGAGCCCTTCACGGTTCCCGCAAGTGCGATGCCGGCTATGCGCGTGTCGACCATAGCCACGCTGCTCAGCGGCACTGGCGCGTTCGCCGCGTTGATTGTAAGAATCTGGCGCACGTAGGCTGAGCCTTGGCGCAGTGTCAATGCCCAGTCGGCATTGAAAAGACCCTTCGGATCAGACAATGCATAGTGGACCGTAACTCCGGGAAGTTTTTCGGAAGTCCTCGCGGCTGACTCGTTCGGCGCGAGGTGTTCGACACGCGCTTCGCCGTCAACCTGGAGATCGGCGGCGTGCAGAACTCCGGTGTTTTTCAGTTCGATCGAGAAGGGAATCTGGAGCACAATCGATCCGGCCTTGACATCGGCAGGCGCGGCTTTGTCGTAGATGGTCAAGGACCCGAGGTGTCCTCCGCGCAAAATCCACGATGCCTCAATCCGGTCATTGGCAAGCCTGCCGCCGGTTTGAGCGTCCAGCCTTACTACGGGGGCGACGGCGCGTGGTGCTTGCTTCCCCTCTGCGAATGCAGCCGCACATGCGAGCAAAGCGATTCCGGCCCGCATTGTAGCCTGTGCAATGGTGGCTAACGGCCTCCGTGTCGATACGAGATATCCGTGCAATCGTGGCCTCCGCGGTTCACGGATCAGTGTATCTGAGCCGGGCCGAGGGGTCGCCCTCAAGATCACCTTGTGTGCGCTGCGCGGATTCAGTATTTCCCGTGCTCGTTTAGCCACACCCCGAAGGCTCTGTCCTCCTGCACAAGGTGCGTCTGAAACCAGTCGAGCAGGAACTTGAGAGCGTGCTCGTTCAGATTCGTCGGAGCCCGCTCGACCCGCGCGATCAGCGCTAGCAACTGCTTTGCGAGGTGTTCATGCTTCATGGCGTGGATGGCTACGCCGGGGTACCTGTCACCCACCATCATTGCTTCTTCGGCGGCAAAATGCGCGCGAACACGATCGTACAGCATGCGCAATAGCCTGCCGTCATGTACGCCCGCGTCGTTTTCCTTTACGGCGGTGTGAATGTCGTCGAGAAGCTGGAAGCAATCGCGGTGTTCGTTATCGAGTGCCCCGATGCCGATCTTCCAGCTTTCGTTCCAGGTCATGATACTCATTTGGCCTCTCCCTCACGGGACTCGAACTTCTTGCCCCTGCGCATGTTCCTTGCACCATGTCGCATACGCGTGGTCACTGGTTTGAAGATGGTGGGCGAACCAGTCACGCAAAAAGTTGAGAAGATGCGGGCTTAACGGGCTCTCTCGGCACCGGTAGCGGGTGCAGTACGACTGCGCGCGCCGAATCAACTCCAGGTGCTGCGTGTGGTGAGACTCCAGCCCTGGATATCCCAGCTCAGCAAGAATTTCTTCCTCCCTGACGAAATGCCTGCGTGTCGCCTCCATCAGCGTAGAGATGAGCGGCCACGTCACCGAAGGGTCCAGGCCGCTTGTCACTGCCTGGTGAAGCCGATTGAGATTCGCGAAGAGTTCGAGGTGCTGATCATCGAGCACCTTCAATCCCACGAAGTATTTGTCGTTCCAGGTCAGGTGGTCCACGGCGTTCCCCTCCCGAAAGCGATTGCCGGAATACCGATGTTATCGGCAGGGAACGCGAAGAAATTCAGTATGATTCGAGAGTGGCTAGATGGCAGACGGCCACCACCCTACCGGATGCCACGTTCGTTGAGCCACGGACCGTATTGCCGGTCGAGCGCGCCAATGTGCGTTGTGAAACCTTCGCGGAGAGAAGCCAGCAAAGCCCCCATTGCGAATCCGTCTTCACATTCAAGGCTGCGGGCGGCCTTGCGCAGTTGGGCGAGAAGCCGTTTGTGCTCAGCGTGGTGTTCTCCAAGACCCGGAAATGCAGATTGTTCCATTAACCGCTCTTCGCTGACGAAGTGCAGGGCGGAGAACTCGACGATGCGATCCAGCAACACGCGCAGGGATTCGCGGCCGCTGCCGCGCACCACGGCCAGGCGCAGCTCATTCACCGCATCTACGAGGATGCCGTGCTGATCGTCCATCGCTTTAACCCCGACAGTGCAGGCATGATTCCAAATTAAGCGAGTCAAATGAGCCACCTCCAATTACTAGGGAGTTCATCGATCGCCGCGAGGTTAGGCGCGACTCATTTTTGTGGAGCATTGGTGACCAAGGAGTATTGTGTGCATCGATTGTGCGCACGTCTACTGGCTCGACATTCGGCGCGATGAGCATGTGCCGGGTGGCATATGAGCGCGACGCGCTCACTCCGGTGCGGCTATTCGAGAATGATAGCCGGCTCTGCGATCGACCCTGCCTGATCGTGTCGTGTAGTAAGGATAACGGCTGCGACTAGAATGAGTCCTCCGCCCACCCAGGCATAGGGGCCCAGATGTTCGCCAAGCAGCTGAACTCCCAACCACGAACCGAGTGCCGGCTCGATGTTCAGGAAAACGCCGGCGCGCGAAGCTGGCACGTGATGAATGCCCCAGTTCCACAAAAGCGTTGTTGTTGCGGTGCAGAGCAGGCCGCTGATCGCGAGAGCTGCCCACACCGAGGCCGGAAGATGAGCAAAGGGCGGCGGGTTGAATTTTCTGTGCGTAATCGGTGCAATCACGGGGCTCAACAGCCAGGGGCCCACGATCAAGATGGCCAGCATGGCTGTTCCCGCCAGAATCGAGTACGAAGTCACAACGGGCGGGCTGTGCGTCTGCATCAGCTTTTTGCTAAGCAGAATCCAGGCCAACGCAGTTACCAGCGAAGCCACCACCAGCACATCGCCGGGTAACGATGGCTGTCCATGTGTGGCGGGGCCGCGGGTGCCGCCAAGTACGATCAGCGCGGCGCCACACGTTGAGCCTGCAAGGGCAAGCCAGCCGACCCAATCGAGGTGTTCCCCGGCGAAAAGGGCCGCCGCTGCGGCCAGCAAAACAGGCATCGCTCCCACCATGAGCGACGCGTGACTGACGGTTGTTAATGCGAGACCGTGAAACTGCAGCAGAAACTGGATGGGAATGCCAAAGGCCGCGGAGATTAGTAAGGTCCAGGTCTCTGCTCCCGTTAGGTGGAAGCGACTGCGGTTGGCAATGACCAGCGGCAACATTCCGAGGGAGGCGAATAGAAAGCGATAAAGCACCATGTGCTCCACGCTCATCACGTTCATGGCCAGTCTGCCCCAGTAGAAACCGGTGCCCCACAGGCCCCCCGCCAACGCACATGCTCCATAGCCCAGGAACTCTACCCGCCCGTGATTCGCGACTGCGCGCTCTCTCGGAGCGCTTGAAGCGCTGCTGGCGCGCTTGCCAGGATCGTGGGCATTTCTGGGTTGTTTGGGCACATCTTTACTGTCGCATATTGAGGGATCGGAGACTTTGGGATGCTGGATCCGGCTGATTGCACTGCCTTCATTGAGGGTGCACTGTTACCAGCTCAAAGCGGCCCCCTTCGCGCCAGAGAGTGGTTCTTCCGGTGATAAAGTGAGGGAATGGGCCTGAAAAGGTGTTCGGCTTTTATCCCTATCCTTCCATTCATCCTGATGGTCGCGGTTTTATGGCTGGCGTCAGCCGCGGGCATCGCTGAGGAGCCTGGCGCGCCCCATGGTGCGGCTCAAACCGTATCCAATCCCAACGCGCCGGCGCGTGTGTGTGCGCCGTCTTTGATGGACTCGCCCTATATTCCTGTGGACAGCTGGATTTACCCGGCAGTGTTTCGGCTTTATGCTCTCGGGTTTGTGGATACGGTGTACCTTGGCATGCGGCCTTACACGCGTTCCAGTCTCGACCACATGCTCGAAGAAACGGGCGCGCGCATTCAGGATGCGGACCCTGGCGCGGTCACGGACGAGGCTGAGGGCATTTACGACTCGCTGATGCACGAGCTGCATTACGATGTGGCGGGCCCGTGCCTGGCGCGGAAGGGCAACACGCGCGTTGAATCGCTCTATTCTGTGGAGCGTGCCATCAGCGGAACGCCCTTGCGGGACAGCTTCCATCTGGGCTCAACTGTCGTGAACGATTACGGACGCCCGTATTCGAACGGGTTCAACGACTACTCTGGCGCCAGCGGATACGCTTCGGCGGGCAGGTTTCTGCTTTATGCCCGAGGCGAACTTCAAGCTGCGCCCTCAGCCGTTGGCTACTCTACGGGGCTGGCGCAGGAACTGGCACTGATCGATGGAACCACTGTGTTTTACAGCCCCGCCTGCTATACGAATCCCACCGGACCCACGTGTGTTCCGATCCCGTTGAATCAACAATCCACCATTCCGGCTGGTCCCATTTCCTCTGCAACCAGCGGCAGATTGATGGAGGCGTACGTCTCGACCCATTACCTGAACCACGAAATCTCGTTCGGTAAGCAGGACGATTGGCTTGGGCCTGACATCGGCGCCGGAATGGCTTATTCAAACAACGCCGAGAATATCTACTCGTTCCGCATCAACCGCATCGAGCCGCTTAACGTTCCGCTTCTCTCGCGCGTGACGGGGCCATTCCGTTATGAGTTCCTGGTTGGATCGCTCAAGGGACACGCTTACCCGAATGACCCATGGATTCATCTGGAGAAAGTCAGCTTCCGGCCCACAGAGAATTTGGAATTCGGATTCGAACGATCGGTGATCTGGGGTGGGCAGAATCACGTGCCCATCACCCTCCACACTTTTCTCAGGAGCTTCTTCAGCCTTACTGCTCCGAACGGCACAACGAAAAATAGTTCCGCGGACCCGGGCGCGCGATTCGGAGCCTTCGATTTCTCGTACCGGGTTCCGCTGCTCCGCAAGTGGCTCACCTTCTATACCGATTCCGAAGCGCACGACGAAGTTTCGCCTGCCGACGCTCCGCGCAGGTCGAGTTATCGACCCGGTTTGTATCTATCCCATGTTCCCGGCATTCCGAAGCTTGACCTGCGCGCCGAAGCAGCGAACACCGATCCATCTACGCACGACAGCTTTGGTGGCCATTTTGAGTATTGGGAGGGCATTCAGCGGCAGGGGTATACCAACAAAGGCGTGCTTCTGGGCGATTGGATTGGACGCGAAGATAAAGGCGGCCAGGCGTGGGCGACTTACCACCTCAGCGGCAACGAGTGGATCCAGGTGGGCGTGCGGACGCAGAAAGCAGCGAAGGACTTTATTCCGGGCGGGACCACGTTGAATGACATTAACTTTCAGGCGGTGAAGCGCATCGGCAAAGACCTTGAGCTCAATGGCAATTTTGCCTTTGAGCACTGGCTGGCGCCGATCTATCCTTCGGGCACGCCTACATATCCGGGGACACGGCAGACGGTGACCACGACAACGATTCAGCTCACCTGGTTTCCGAAAAACAAATTCAGCTTCTAGGGTCATAAACAGGCGATAAGAGGAGAGCGTACTTCCATGGCAAGATCCGTGAACAAGGTCACCCTTTTGGGAAACGTTGGAAAAGATCCCGAGATTCGATCCACAGCAGGCGGAACAATGGTCGCCAATCTAACCCTTGCAACCAGCGACCGCCAGAAAGATGCGCAAGGCAATTGGCAGGACCGCACTGAATGGCATAACCTCGTCGCCTTCACGCGCACTGCCGAAATCGTGCGCGACTACGTCAAGAAGGGCTCAAAACTTTACATTGAGGGTAAAATCCAGACCCGCAGCTGGGACGACAAAGAATCGGGCCAGAAGCGTTATCGAACAGAGATCATCGTCAATGACCTTGTGTTGCTCACGAGCCGCGATGACAGTTCCGGTGGCGGCCAGGGAGGCTATACGCGCTCTTCGGCCTCATCGAATGCGAACGGATTCGATCAGCGAAGTTCCCCCGCACCAGCAGAGGACTTCGGTCACTCCGCGGAAATCTCGGACGACGACATTCCCTTCTAGTAGCGTCTCGCGAAGGCCGCAGGGCCGGTCCGGGTTGCCGGGGCATCGTCGCGCGCCTGTATCACAGTCGCTCTGAAGGTGTGGGCACTCCACCACCATTTCAGGCATGGATTAGACCGCCGTGCTCGAGCAGAAGCTGTCCGTATGGAATGTCCGAACGATTTGCGTTCTTGGCATCGCTCAAGAACTATTGCGGCGTGGGCCCTCGCACAACCTGTACAAAATCGGCCGGGTGCACATGCTTCAAGAACGCTGCCTTCACATCGGCGGCGGTGAGTTCCGAGTAGCGCTTGGCGGCGGCGACCGGCTCATCCAGTGGAAGTCCAATCATTGCGCGACCCAAAATGCCTCCGGCCACAGCCTCTTCGCTCGACTCGCCCAGCGGAATCTGCCGCAGTAGCAGAGCCTTCGCCTGCTGCAACTCGGGCGCAGAGACTTCCTCAGTCCGCATCTGTTCCAGGTCACGCTGAATAAGCGCGCGCGCCTTCGAAACATTCTCGGGATTGCAGCCGTAGTCCACTGAATAACTGGCGCGCGTTTTCGATGCGTTCAGGCTTACATCCACGGTGTACACATAGCCGGCAACCTGGCGCAGATCGTGATAAAGCCGCGTGGCATAGAAGCCTCCGCCGAGTACATGATTACCCAGCTGCAGCGAGTAATAGTCCGGATCGAAACGATTGACGCTTAATTGCTCGGCGAGAATCACGGTGTCCTGCACTGCCTCGGCATCGGCCACGGTCACCGCCGAGCGTTTGTTCGGCACAATCGCCGGAAGCGTCGTGTTCGGCGCCGCACCCGAAGCCTTCCAATCTCCAAACCACTTTTCGACGACTTGCTTCGCTTCCTCAGGCGCGACATCGCCGATGACAACAATCGTTGTCAGATCCGGACGGAAGGTCGAGGCAAAGAACTGCTTCACATTGTCGAGCGTGATTCCCGCAACAGTCGCCGGCGTGACCTGTCGCAACACCGGATCGCCCGCGGGCAGCAGCGCCAGATCGAGCGCGCGCGAAGTCTGGTAACCAGGGCTGCGCATATTGCCGGCGACAAATTGCTCGGTCTGCTTCTGCACCACGGCAAACGCATCCGCGGGGAACGCTGGATGGAGTTCGTTGTCGGCGAGCAACTGCACACCGCGCGAAAAATTCTCTTTCAATACGTCGACTGAAAAACTGAACCCTGCAGTTTCGTTGGCGGCAATGTCGTCCAAAGCCTTCTGGAATGCCAGCCGATCGAGCGTTTGCGTTCCGTAAGAGAACAGTCCATCGAGCAGATCGCCAACGCCCTCCTGACCCTCCGGCATCTCCAGATCCGACTCATGTTTCACTTCGCCAACGACGGAAACGGTCGGGCTGGTCGCATCGTTCTTCACAATGAGTCGAATACCATTTGGCAGAGTCGTGTCGGTCACCTGAATGTAATCGGTGGGTACCTTGAGCTGCGCCAACTGCGCAGCCGCCCAGGTTGGCAGCTGCACCGGCTTCGTCGGCGCCGAGGTCACCTGTTCCGCCCCGCCGAATCCTTTCTCCGCAACCGGCTGTCCATTGGGAACGGGCTTGAGCGTCGCCGTCACTGAATTGGCGTCGAGGAGATATTGCTTGGCCACACGGTTCACATCTGCCAGCGTCACGCGCTTGATGGCCTCCACGTCTTCGTCGGGAGAGTTCCGTCCCTCGGCGGCCAGTGCATCGGACCACAAATTGGCGAGGCCGGGAATCGAATTTCGTTGAAACTCCGCCGACGCAACTTCGCTCCGGATTGCCGCCGACACCAAATCCTCCGGCACGCCATTCTGCGCGTACTTGTTCAGAATTGAACGCAACTCCTTGATCGCCGCCGCTGCATCTGCGTTCGCAGGCAAAGCCATCACCCCATATCCGACGCTTGCCTTCGTATACGACTCGGCCATTCCGAACTCTGCCGCAAGCGCTTTGCCGGCCGGAACCATTCCATAGATGTCGGCTCGCTGGCTAGCCAACACATCGGAAAGAATCTGGGTCGCTGCATAGTCAGGAGAATCGGTTCCTGGAAACCGGTAGGCGATAAAGCCAAGCACGTACGGCAGGTTGCTATCAAGGGTGAATGTGTCAGACTTCACCGGTTTCAGTTCAACCTTCGTTCGATCGGGCAAAGGATGATTCGGCACGTCGCCGTAGAGTTGTGTAATCTTCGCCAAAGTTGCCGTGGGATCGATGTCTCCCACAATCACGAGAATTGCGTTGCCGGGCGTGTACCACTTTTTGTAGAAGTCCTGCATCATCTGGGCTGTGGTCGCGTCGAACGAGCTCTTCGTTCCCAGCGGATCGTGTGCATAGGGGGTGTCCGAGAACATGTCCTGGTTCATTCGGTCGATAAATTTGTAAGTTGGATTCGAGAGGTCGCGCGCCACTTCCTGTTCAATCGCCCCTCGCTCCTGCTCCCACTCCTTCTGCGTATTGTCCACTCCGTGGAGACAGGTGGCCTGCGCCTGCAAAGCAACATCCAAATCTGCCGCTGGAACCGTCGCGTAAAACTGCGTAATGGTTTGCTGCGTATCGGCATTGTTCCTGCCGCCGAGCTGCGCATAAATGGCGGCCGTCTGGTCTGCCGTCATCCCCGTGCAGCCACGAAACGCCATATGTTCCTGGGCGTGAGCCATCCCTGGAAATCCCGCCGGCGTCTCGTTTCCGCCTACTAAGAAATTCATTTCCACGGTCACGACCGGCGCCAACGTGTTGCGCACCAGAACAACGCGCATCCCGTTAGGGAGCGCTGCGCGCACTACGCCGCTCTGGCCTTGCGCGAACAGCTCACGATTCGAAAATCCGATCAGGAGGAGAAGAAAAAGCAAAAGGGAAGCGAGCTTTGGATTCAAGGAAGTGCCCTCAGGGGTTTCTGGAAAGTTAAGTTACATTCTCAATAGACCGCTTTTTCGGATGTCCGAATCACTTGAAGTGTTGCACTCGCAGCACATTCAGAGCAAACCGGGCCCCGCTGCAAAGGCAGCGGGGCCCGGAATGGGTCGAGTCGCGAATGGATGCCCTGGTCACGTCCGTCAAAGCGACGGGTGGACGCACAGAAACGACGAGGGACCGCGATCAAGTTACCAGTAGACCATCGCGATATCGATTGTCAGTTGCGGCTGATCGACGGTGAACTTTGACTCATCGAACGTGGGCGCACCCTGGCTGCTGTCGGGATTGTTTGAAATGCCGTACCCCTCCATCGGCGTTCCGTCCGATGCAAACTCCATTTTGCCGATTAGCTTTTCGTCATGCAAAACCGTGGCCGCATACGTGCCCTGAGGCAGGTTTTCAAACACGACCGTCGCCGTGAGCGTAGTCGGGTCGATATCCACCTGTTTGGCTGCCGCGGATTGCGATGGGTCCAGAGGGAAACCCTTATCGTTGGCATAGAGGACCACACCGATCTTGCCGGTGGTATTGCGAATTCCTTTGATTCTCACGGTGAGAGTCGAAGCGCCCGCCGACGGAGTGGCTGCGGTGGGCGCCGGTGCAGGTGCGGGCTGCGACTGTGCCGCGCCCACTGTGGCGAAAAGGGCAAGTACGGCGAAACATAAGAACAACGCAGTTGCAGATCTGCTGAAAGTCACGTTGAGCTTCATCGTGCAGGTATTCCTTTCTTGGATGAGACAAGTCATTGTAAGTCACCATCGGAGCCTCTTGTTCCGCTCCCGGGTATGGCAGTTTTTCTCACCGTGCGCGGGAGCCTCTCTTTTTGTCTTGCAATGCGTTGCAATGGCGTTACAATTTCATGAAACTCGCGCCAGAAACGCGTCTCCGGTCGAAAGCTTCTCCGCAAGGGCCGGATTTCACCATCACCCGAATTCAAGGGCAAAAACGCGCCGTACAGGCGAGGTGTGCTCGGAAACAGATCGTTTCCTGGCCAAGTTCGACAAAAGAAAACTGGGGGCCGTGTTGCAGAGTCGATCTGCCATTCTTTTCGCGTTGCTTCTCTGTGCAATGACTGTGGGTATGACCGTGTGCGGAACTGGGGTCAGTAAGAATGGGAGCGCAGCCGCGCCCTCTTTTACACCCATCGACGTGACAACGTATCACTACGACAATGCGCGCGACGGCTTGAATGCCCAGGAAACGCAGCTGACCCTTGCCAACGTGAACTACATAACCTTTGGCAAAATCAATTTTGTGCCGGTGGACGGGGGCGTAGATGCTGAGCCTCTATGCGTATCAAAACTGTCAGTCGGCGGCAAGGTGCATAATGTGCTTTACGTGGTTACAGAAAATGACAGTGTGTACGCTATGGATGGCGATAGTGGCGACATTCTGTGGCAAAAGTCAGTGCTTGGAGCCGGCGAGGTGCCGAGCGATCCGCACAACACTGGGAGCATTACGCCCCTGATCGGAATTACGGCGACGCCGGTTATTGATCGGTCGCAAGGGGCCAACGGAGAGATTTTCGTTGTTGCCATGTCCAAGGACTCCAGCGGAGGCTACCATCAACGGATCCACGCACTCGATCTTGTAAGCGGAAGCGATGTGGCGAACAGCCCAACGGAGATTTCCGCGACTTATCCCGGATATAGCCCCTGGGGTGCGAACGGCGTCGTGCCCTTCGATCCAGGCCAGTATGCCGCCCGTTCGGCACTTCTCCTCGTGAATGGCACCATTTATATCGCCTGGAACTCGCACCAGGACCAGCAGCCCTACTCGGGCTGGGTGATGGGCTACAGCGAATCGACACTTCAGCAGACGCAGGTTCTTAACCTGACTCCCAATGGAGTTGCAGGAGCAATCTGGATGAGCGGAGATGGATTGGCGGCCGACAGCGCAGGCAACATCTACTTCCTTGATGCCAATGGAACCTTCGATCTGAGCTTCGACGACAAGGGGTTTCCCATCAATGGAGACTTTGGCAACTCCATGATTAAACTCAGTGTCAACTCCGGCACGCTAAGTGTCGCCGACTTCTTCACCACCTACAACACCCCTGCGCAAAACGCGATCGATGCCGACCTGGGCTCAGGCGGCGAAATTCTGCTGCCGGATATGACGGACTCCACCGGAGCCGTTCGTCACTTGATTGTCGGTGCAGGGAAAGATACCAACATCTATATCGGTGATCGCGACAATCTGGGCAAGTTCAATGCGACGAGTGCCGACAACCGCAATGTCTACCAGCAGGTGAATGGAGGCACCAAGAATGGGGCATGGAGCACCCCTGCCTACTTCAATGGAACCTTGTACTACGGCGGCATCAACGATACGTTAAGGGCCTACCAGTTCGTTAACGCTCGGCTGAATAGCACGCCTTCTTCTGTTTCGGCCACGACGTATCCGTATCCCGGCACAACCCCTGCCGTGAGCGCCAACGGTACGACCAACGCTATTGTGTGGGGAGTCGAAAGCAGCCAGCAACATGCGGCTGTTCTTCATGCTTACGATGCAACGAACCTGGCAAATGAGCTCTATAACAGCAACCAGGCCGCGAGTAAACGGGACATTTTTGGCAATGGCAACAAGTTCATTACGCCGCTGGTTGCCAACGGCAAGGTCTACATCGGGAACTCCAACGGCGTGGCGATCTTTGGGTTGATTCCTGCGCCGTGATGCGATCAGGCTGCCCAGCGGTCAAGCATGTCGCGCAGAATGCAGGCTGCACGCTGCACGTCGGCCTTGCGCATCGGCAGGGGGCCCTGACCCTCAAGCCAGACCGAGCGGCCCGATTCTAGCCGCAGCATCACTTTCATTTGCATGCAGTCGCTGACTGAAGCGCCATTCCGGACCGGAGATACATCCGGGAAATCGTTCACACTCAGTGGCTTCAATTCTTTACCCATCAACGACCGGTTATCCAGCCATACCAGCCTGTCGACCTCATTCCGGTAAGCGATGCCTGCAAGCGTGTAGGTTCGGGTCTTCGAGTGGTTGCGCACCCGGATGTTGGGATGGAAGCGGTTGCCATCGCGGCTCCAGCTATAGTCGAATGTTACATCTGTGGCGGACAGAAACCGCTGCAATGCCATATAAAGCAGCATGAAAATCCAGCCTACGATGACATAGGCGAAGAAGGCCGCCGCGATTTCAGCCCATAACTTCACGATAAGAGTATAGCGAGACTTCTGGAATCAATCACCTGAAAAACCGCAGGGGTAGACTTGGAAGGCACTGGGGGTGCCCTTCTAATCTCGAAAAACTCCCTGAGGGCGAAAGCATCCAATGCTAACTCATTCGTTGAGCCGGGCTTCCACCTTTAAATCCCCCGTAAGTTCCCGCCATGCCCTCACCCTACAATTCATGGATAAGTTTGCGCGCCAACTTCGGGTCGGATGGACCGCTTTAAACTCCATACGCACCGCGGACTTCCGGGAGCAGAAGCCACGCGGGCTTCGCTGAAATCGATGACAAACGGGACGGGGAACACCTTTTTGGCCGGAGATCTCAAAATCAATCGATGGTCGGGGCGGAGGGATTCGAACCCCCGGCCCTCTGCTCCCAAAGCAGATGCGCTACCAGGCTGCGCTACGCCCCGACATCAACATCGATTGTACCGTGAATCGGCTTTAGCCCGTGAGGCTGCTAGATTCCGCGGGCGATCCACATTAGGACGGCGACCAGCAGCATGATCGGCAGTGCGAGAATCAGCGCCATGGCCATTGCCATGCCCGCCAAAAACAACCAGTCGGCACCAGTGTGGGCACGCGGGGCGCTCACGTGAAGCTGCAGCAGGTTGTAATTACGGCGGTTCGCTTTCCATGCAACCAGGAAAATGTCGCCGAAAAACGGCACGGCTCCCACCAGAACGCCAATGCCAATGTTGACTGCCATGCGCACTAGCGTCACATAGGGTACGCCGCGAATCCAGGCGGCAATGGGGATGACCAGCGAGAGCAGACCTGCAAGTACATCGCCAGCGGCGGGCACCAGGCCGATAATGCCATCGAGCCCGAAGCGGAAACGAGTTCCGGGAACACGGAAAGCTTCGTCGAGCAGAACCATCCAGCGATGGAGACTACGGTCGTTGACGAATCCGGCGCCTTGGTACCATCGAGTTGGAAGCGATGGCCCGCCCGGCGGTGCCAAACCGGGCGCTGCGGAAAGGGACGAATTGGAGAGCCGGTCCGGGTGGGGCTTGGGCAAAGGGCGTTCTCCTGGCGGCCTGTGCGGATTATGGCCAGTTGGTTCGATGCTACAATCGTAAAGGTAGATGGCGGCTATAGTTCAGCGGCAGAACGCCTGACTGTGGCTCAGGATGTCATGGGTTCGATCCCCATTAGCCGCCCCAACTTAATCTCATTAAATTACTGAAAACATTCTCTCCCAGCACGCAATAAGTAAGCAGGGCTGGAAACGCTGCGCCTGTCTTATTCCTGTCTTGGGTTCAATTGCCGGAAAGCTTTGAGGCAGTTCAATTCGGGAGCGAGAACGGAAAAGCACAGCCCGTCGCCTGCCTGACGGACGTCCAACGGTAAACTCTCTCCCGCGCGAGTCGATGCCACCCATGGTTGCAAATCCCGCCTCCGATGTGCATTATTAATGTAGTTTAGAAAGTGGTTGGCACGGGCTCGCATCCACACTTTGAATTGCGGCGATCCCAGTTTAAGGGGCGACAACCTACTGACGGCAGTTCAGCCGGGAGAATGCGGATTGACGACAAGATTCGGTCGACTCGCAATGCTTCTCGCCATGGAGACCGGGAAGATGAACGCGCTTTTGAAGGTCGCATTTCTGTTCACGTTTGCGGCAGCCTCAATGGCGGCTGAGACCCACCCTATTCTTGCGATTGGGTCGGCGGCTCCAGATTTCGCGTTGCCGGGAACGGACGGCGCCATTCACCGTTTGAGCGATTACGATGCAAGTCCGATCCTCATCGTCGCTTTCACGTGCAATCACTGTCCGATTGCGCAGATGTACGAGCAGCGCATCGAGAAGTTGGCCGCAGATTACAAAGACCGCGGAGCGGCGCTTGTGGCCATTCAGCCGAATGATCCCAAAGCACTGCGCATCGATGAGCTGGATTCATCGGACATCAGCGACAGCCTTGACGAGATGAAGATTCGAGTCAAATACAAGCACCTCACCTATCCATATCTATACGACGGGGACACACAGCAAGTTGCGCGAGCCTATGGACCGCAGGCAACTCCGCATGTATTCATCTTCGACGAGCATCGGCATCTCCGCTACGAAGGCCGAATCGATGACAGTTACCGACCAGAGCTGGTGAAGACACACGATGCGCGCAATGCGATTGAAGCGCTGCTCGCGAAGCAAGAGGTTCCCGTCACGCACACGGGCGCGATGGGCTGTTCGACCAAATGGAGCGAGAAATCGGCGGATCGACTAGCGACCTTGAAAAAGATAGAAGACCTGCCCGTAACAGTTGAATTAGTATCGAAGCCCGACCTGACGAAGCTTCGCGCGAATCCATTGCACCAGATGGTGCTGATCGATTTCTGGGCGACCTGGTGTGGCTCTTGCGTCGCGGAATTTGCAGACATTCAGGATACCTTCCGCATGTATAGCGATCGTGACCTGTCGCTGGTAACGGTGTCAGTGAATATGCCGGATGAACAGGCGAGTGTTCTTCGATTCTTAGAGAAGAAGCACGCAACGAGCCGCAATCTCCTCTTCTCCTCGGCGGATACGGTTGACCTGCAACAAGCATTCGATCCGGCATGGGACTCTGCTGTACCGTATACGATTTTGCTTTCCGCCGATGGGAAGGTTCTCTACAAACAACTCGGATCTGCTGACATCCTTGAACTTCGCCGGACGATCCTGGCCAATGTTGCAGCGGAATACTCAGGATTCAACGATTACTGGAAGGGCAACTGATCCCGCGGAATATGCAGCAAATTCCCTTCGAGGCATTTATGAAGTGGACTGAGCCAGAGGGAGGGCAGCCTCCAGAGAGCTCTCTTTTCTCGTTGCCATTTGCATTGCCATAAAGATCGCTCCGATCAACTGTGCGTCGGTTCCCAATGCACTGCAAATCACCTTGGGCCGAACGCGCGCACCTAGTGATTCAAGAGCCTGACGCGTGGCATCGGCGAGTGCTGGGTGAATCCCCACACTTCCGCCAAGCACAAACAACGGAGAATTCAAGATCAGGGAAGTGTTGTAAATTGCATACGCCAAAGTGCGTGCCGCAAGCCGCAATACTTCGCGCGCGGGCGAATCATATTCCGATGCGTGATCAAGTATTGCGATTGCCGTCGCGTTTATCGGGAGAGCAGCGGACCCCGGATTCCAGAGGCTTTGCCAATGCGCCTGGATTCCTTCGCCACCGACAATCGCTTCGAGCGGGCCGGGCTCACCGCGCTCGACCGGCGCATCCGAAGCGCCGGGAACGAGCATGTAACCGATTTCTCCAGCGGTCCATAGGTTGCCGCGGTGAACTTGCTTGTTGATCACGACGCCGGCGCCCATTCCTGTGCCGATTGCCAGGAACACGAAATCGGTGGCGCCTTGCGCCAAACCTGCACGTTGTTCCCCAATAGCAGCCAGGTTCACGTCATTGTCGACAAAAGCAGGAACTCCGAATTCAGCTTCCAGCATCTGGCGCAATGGAACGTTGCGCCAGCCCATGAGATACGAAGTCGCAATTACAACACCTTCGTCAACGTCTGTAACACCGGGTGCGCCCGCTGCGATCGCGCTGAGAGACTCCGGCGGTAACGATGCTTCGCGCAGAAGCGCATTCACTCCTGCGCGCACGAGTTGGAGAACCGTTCCCGCATCCGCTGTGTCCCTCGTTGAGGTCGACCATCGTACAAGGATTTCACCGCTATTGTTCGCAAGCGCGAGACGCAAGCTGGTTCCACCAATGTCTGCGCCAATCACATAAGACGAAGCAGGCTTCTGCTCGTTTGGTGGGGACGAAAGCGTCATTGAGTGGCTTTCTTGTTGCATGGGCGATGATGCCTCGACAACCGCATTTTGTTTGCAGCTAGCAGAAGGCCGGTGGTTCATGGAGCTAAAGATGGGGATTCGGCACTGATACTCTCCAGCTCGCGACCCTTGGTTTCCGGCATCACGAAGCGAACAAAAAAGAGGGTCAGGATGCAGAATGCACCATACATGCAAAAGGTGGCTGTATTTCCTGCAGCTTTGATGAGTGAAAGAAACGTGAGTGACACGATTGTGTTGGCGGCGCCCGAGCCGAGCGTTGCTGCGGCAACGCCACGTCCACGCAGGCGCAAAGGAAAAACTTCTGCGACGATGATCCAGGCAATCGGTCCCATGCTGAACGCAAAGCAGGTGATGTACACCATCAAACATGCGGTTGCAACGAAGCCGAGCGAAGAACCCAGCAGCGCCTGATTGTGAAATGCGTAAGCAAGCAGAAAGAGCGAAAGGGTCATTCCCCCAACGCCCCAGTACAAGAGCGGTTTTCTGCCCACCCGGTCGACAAGCACCAGGGCGATAATCGTTGCCAACACATTCACGACGGCGACAAGAAGCATAGCGAAGATTGCGTTCTTATCGGAACCGATACCGGCCAGAGCAAAGATCTGCGGTCCGTAATAGATGATGGTGTTGATGCCCGTGACTTGTTGCAGCACTGTGAAACCAACCGCAACAAAAAGGGCCTTGCGCATGTTTGGCGTCCACAGAGCGCCCCAGCGTTTATCCATTCCGACCGTCAGGCTTGCGCGAATATCGGCTAAAAGCATGCCTGCGCCTGCCTGGTCGGCGTATGACCCGAGTACAATTTCCGCCTCAGTTGATCTGCCATGCGCAACCAGCCAGCGCGGACTTTCAGGAACGGTGAGCACCAGGATGAAGAAAAGGAGAGCTGGTATCGCGCCAAGCCCGAACATCCACCGCCATGCATGCTCGCTTGCCAGCCAGTAACCAGCCAGGTCGGCCAGGGCAATGCCGCCCGTAAGAGCAAACTGATATAACCCGATGAGCATGCCCCTGGAACGCGGAGGTGCAAGTTCGGAGACATAAATTGGCGCCGTCACGGAGGTGAAGCCGATGGCGACTCCAAGCAGTGCTCGAGCGACGATAAGAATGAAGACGTTGGGCGAGAGCGGCGCAAGAATCGATCCGCCGATGAAGAGGGAGCCACCCCAGAGAAGAGTTGCTCTCCTGCCGGAACGGTCAGCGAGAACTCCGCCGACGAGTGCGCCGGCCATTGAGCCGACGAGCACCACGCTCACCACGATTTCTTCCATTTGCGTTGAAAGTGAGAAAGTGGAACGAACGAAGATCAATGCGGCTGCGATGATCCCCATATCGAACCCGTAGAGTATGCCACCAAGGCCGGCGATCAGAGACACTCTCCATAGGAACAAACGATTCACGGTGAGCTGTGCAGTCGAAATCACGTTTGTCAAGGTCCTCCGGGTCAAACCGGCAAAGCCATTCAGATATGAGTCCTGTTACAATTAAAGCACTTTTTAAGGAGTCATTACAAAATAGGTTGTAAGTATTTGCTGTAACCGGGAGACACGATGGACTCGACAAGCAATCGCACTCGCCGTTGGATCTCAGGTGTCGAGCCGGCCCGGGAGTTACTTTCCGCCACCGGCGCCCAGATTCTGGAGATTGAGTGCCGCGAGCAACCGCGTAAACTGCACGAGATGATTCGAGCCTATGCGGCTGACGAGGAGATTCGCTCCGTGCTCAGGAAGATGCGCGACGATGCCGCAAACAGAGGACCGGTGTTATTTCTCGGCATGGGAGCTTCATTGTGCTCGGCAATAAGCGGATCTGTCCAACTGCAGACTCATGGGAGGCCATCGTTCCCAGCAGATGCAGGGGAGTGGTTGCATTACGGCGCAACAGTTTGGGACGACGCAGCACTCTCGATCTTGATAACAACATCAGGCGAGAGTGCGGAACTGGTTGAATTGTGCAAGCGCGACAGCCGAGCAGCATTAGCCCTGATCTGCAACAATTCAGCCAGCACATGCTGGGGCCTGGTTGAAAACAGACTGCCGATCTTGGCGGGACCAGAATACGGAAACGCGACCAAGACCTATACCAATGCCACCGCCGCAGCCATCATCGCATCGTCAGAGATTCTTGGCAGGCCGTGGCAGAAAGACGCAGAGTCGGCCGCGGAAGTCTTTACCAGCAGTCTCAATCAAGTTTTCGCGATACGCAACGATCTCGAAGAGTTTTGCCGCGGGGCCGCCAACATGGAGGCGATTGGACGAGGCGCGGCATACGGAGGCGCGATCATGGGCTCTCTCTGCATCCGCGAAATGACCGGGCACCGTGCCGCGGCTCATACGGGCGCCGGGTTTCGTCACGGCCCTAACCTTGACGTCGATGCGTCGCACGTGGCGATTATCTTTGCCCTGGGTCGTGTCGCCGAACTCGGCGTCAAACTGGCACAGGAATGCAACAGTCGCGGTGGAAAGGTCGTCCTCGTTTCCGAACAATACCGGGAGCCAACGGAGAAGTTGCTTCCGATTCGTGTGGATGCGGTGGCAGAGCCGTGGGAGGGGATCACTTCCATCCTGGTTCCACAGGCGCTTACCCTGGCGATGGTCGAAAGAACGGGTTGTCGTTTGCCGCCGCGCTTCGAATACGGTGCTATGGAGCAGTAATTCTCATTTCTTCATTGGTGTCTGTGCGAGCCATCGCAGAGCATCCTTGAACATCTGGTTCTGGTTGTCGTCTGAGAAAATCCGGTCGCCATGACCCATATTCATATAGATCATTCTGTATTTCGTGTTCGTCCAGACGACCGGAATATCCCCGCCTGTAAGCGTGTCCTTGAATCCAAGCGGAAAGTTCGACGGGTCGAGCGTAAGCAGCACCTTTACAGCCTTGTTCGCGCGCGGGTTGGGTTGCCAACTATACCACTCGTTGGCCGGCGATAGAAAGTGCGCTGTGAGATGCTTCGTCAACGGACTCGTCTTATCATCGACATCAAGTATTGCCGGCAGCGGTGGCCAACTGTTCCCATAGAAGACCGCGCCGCCGAGAAACTGGACGAACCAGGGCCAGTTTGTGCCGCCGTCGTTGTATGCAGCAAAATGAAACCCAAACCATCCTCCACCGTGCTCCATATATTGCTGGAACGCCGCGCGCTGCTGGTCGGAATGCGCCGAATCGTTCAGCCACATCACAACCTGAACCCCAGTGAGCCGTTGCGAACTCAGATCGTCCCAGTTTGTTGTGGACTCGAATTGAAAGTTGTCTCGCTTTGCGGCGTCAGCAAAGAACTTGAGAGCCTGCAGCGCAAAGTCGACGTGGTCACCTTCAACATTGGTGGAATAAAACGCAAGAACGTGGAGCGGGGCCGGCTTCGCGAGAGCTATGACGGGGGACACAATGAGTGCGAAGATTGCGGAAACGAAACGGATGCGCTTGATCATCGATGCGCCGCCCATAAAAGCGAGTTGTGAAAGAGCGTTGTGAAGGAGCTATTCTGAAACAGTTCCGCGTGATGGCCCATAAAGATGTACACATTTCTTGCCTTCATGTGCTCATTGGTCCAGACCACTGGATGATCTCCCATTCTGATGTCACTTGGGGGCGTGTAGGATTTCTCATCGACACTTGCCAACACATGCACATTTGGCCGCGGCGACTTATCGTAGGTGTACCACTCCTCATTCTCAATGACGAAATGGCCAGGAAGAGTCTTCATCACTGGATGACTCGGGGCTTCGACGGTAACGGTTCCTGTCACGAACGTTGGAATGTACTTTGTGAAGCGAATGCCGCCCATGAAGTTAGAGAACCACGGCCACATGGCGTAGCCATCAAATTCGCCGAGTAGCGTGGCGTGGTGGAAGCCGATCCATCCGCCGCGCCCCTCCTCGATATATCGCTGGAAGGCAGCCATCGCCACTGGCGTCCACGCATAGGGAGGGTAATTTAACTGAATGAATACGTCGTATTGCGACAGGAAGGCGTCGTCAATCGGGTCAGTGTTCTCAATGTAGTCCACGGTGAATCCGTCTGCGCGGGATTCATACGCGAGCCAGGATTTGGCCGCCTCGACAAACGGCTTGTGAATCCCGCCCTTCTCGGCGATGGCAACAACCTTGAACTTCGGCAGCGACTGCTGAGCGAAAGCAAAACCAGCCATACATTCCGAAGACAGAATTACAAAGACAAGGAAAAGGAATGTGGAGACGCAGCGCCTCGCGGCGAACCGCAACTCAAGAAAGCCGAGCTTTCCTAAAAGCTTCATTCTCGCGCAGCCTAGTTGGGAAAACGTGCGCACCGGGCAGTCGAGCAAATACCCCTTGCGCAACGCGCTAACAGTGCGATACTTACTAATCAAGGTGAAGTATCTCATGAAATGTCGATCCCGGGTGGTCACCGCGCTCATTTCTTCTGTTCCCGCAATTGCGCGCAATGGAACCGCATGCGCAATCGCGGTTGCAATCGTCCCGGCCTGGTCGCAAGTCCAACTGGCCCCGCCGAGCAGTGGCCTTATCAATCCCAGGGCTATTGTGTTCAGTCCCGCAACAGGGAAAATCTACGCGGTAGATTCAGCGCACGATGCGGTTCAAATCTACACGGATGCAAGCAGGCAAGTGCACCGAGTGAAGGTTGGATCCGCGCCGGTTTCCATCGCGGTGAACGCGGTGAATGGCAGGGCCTATGTAGCCAACGCCGGGGATGGTACGCTGACAGTTCTTGACGGCACCTCCGACGCGATTGCCGCCACCATTCCGATCGGCAGTCATCCCTACTCCGTCGCGGTCGACCCCGCCACTGGCAAAATCTACGTGACACACACGTTTGGCGATCAACTGAGCATTCTAGATGGCGCAACCAATCGAGCTACGGCCTTGAAGACTGGTTCATCTGACCTGATCGCCATCGATTCGCGGACTGGAACCATCTATCTGCTTGGATATGGCGGGGCAGTGAAGGTGCTTGACGGCGCCAGCCGAAAAGTCAACGAACAAATCGTAGGAAAACATGCCTGGGGCCTGACCCTGAATGATGTGACAGGAGCAGTCTACGTAACGCGAATCGAGAATGCCGACCTGGCGGTAATCGAACGCGATTCCGCGAACATCACCACTCTTCCCGCCGGTGCGATTCCCTGCGCAATTGCTGTGAACACCCAGACCAATCAGCTTTACGTTGCCAATTATGGAGACAATTCAGTTTCAATAGTCGACGCGGCCACGGGGCGTATGACTGCGACGGTTTCTGTCGGTCATCACCCCAAGGCAATTGCCTTCGACGCGACCCGCAATCTTGTGTTTGTAGCGAATACCAGCGATGGCACGGTGACGGCAATCGACGCAGTAAACACCAAGGTCGTCGCGACCCTTCCTGCTGGGAAGAGCCCATACGCTCTTGCCGTCGTTCCCGGATCGAACCGAGTTTACGTAGCCAACGAGGACGATAACGATTCTTCCACGGTTGTAGATTTCGCACGAATCCCGAACTGAATCCTTAAGTGGACGCGCAGAGATGTCGTATGCATTTCTTCTAGAAAGGTTGGCAGGATTCGGTTCGGATTACCCATCAACAAACATTGAATCAAGCTAAAGCGATTCAGTAAATGCGGCAATGGTGTCTAGGTGCCGCTCGTATCACCCGGTCGAACTCTAGCGACCAGTTGCGAGCGGGAATTTAATGTCCCTCTGACCTAAATTTGATCTTGCTTTCTTCCATTTCTGCGTGTAGCCTTCACGCATCCACGATGTATCCGGTTCTCGATTGCATCAACTTTCTTTAGAACCCTAAGTAAGAAAGAGGCCTTATGAAGCGCTTTGGATTGCCCATGCTCTTGCTTTCCCTCGGCCTGGTTGCACTGCAAGCAAAGGCCCAGACGGTGACCGGTACAATTCGCGGAACGATCACGGACCCCA
>Ga0182016_10000379_pt1 | contig 55523 bp, 45 predicted proteins | sample 712S2MmetaG_FD_120491 | JGI IMG/M metagenome (GOLD analysis project Ga0182016, IMG submission 120491) | Permafrost microbial communities from Stordalen Mire, Sweden - 712S2M metaG | ecosystem: Environmental > Terrestrial > Soil > Wetlands > Permafrost | place: Sweden: Stordalen | collected...
ACTGGCCTTGACGGGATGCGCAGGATCGCCGGCCACCACAATCACAAAATCGGCATCGGCCGCGCCTGCAAGCTCGCGCACCTTCGCCGCGGCCTCGGGCATGCTCTTCGCCAGCCGCTTGAAATCGTCAATAAACTTCGCGCCCTTTTTCTGATCGAATTGCGGATGATTGTCTTCGCGCTCCTTGCGGCTGAGCTCGCCCACGTTGGGAATGCGCAGCGCCACCACCGGCAGCGCGGGATCTATCTGCAGCGTCGCCAGGTTCTCATCGGTAAATGCGGGGCGCACATCGGTGAGTCCCGGCACGCGCAGGTCGGGCTTGTCGGTGCCGAAGTTGCGCATCGAGTCGTCATACGTAATGCGCGGGAACGGCGTAGGCAAAGTTACGCCCGCCGCGGCAAACGCCGCCGCTACAAATTTCTCTACCACGCCAAACACGTGCTCGCGGCGCGGATAGCTCATTTCGAGATCTACCTGCGTAAACTCAAGCTGGCGGTCGGCGCGAAGATCCTCGTCACGGAAGCAGCGGGCGATTTGGAAGTACCGGTCGAAGCCGGAGATCATGAGGATCTGCTTGAAGATTTGCGGGCTCTGCGGCAGCGCGTAAAATTCGCCGGGATGGACGCGGCTGGGAACCAGAAAATCGCGCGCGCCCTCGGGCGTCGACTTGGTGAGGATGGGCGTCTCGATCTCGAGAAAGCCCTGGCTGCTGAGGCTCTCGCGAACGGCCAGCGTAATGTCGTGGCGCAGCTTGAAGTTGCGCTGCATCTCGGGCCGGCGCAGGTCGATGTAGCGGAACTTGAGCCGCACTTCCTCGTTTTGGATTGCCTCTTCAGCCGGCGAGAACGGCGCAAGGCGCGTGTCGTTGAGAACGCGCAGCTCGGTGGCCTCAATCTCAACCTCGCCGGTGGGCATTTTGGGGTTGATGGCGTCGGGGCCGCGCAGCCGCACCTTGCCCACCGCGGCCACAACATACTCCGGCCGCACCTGCTCGCCGCGCGCGTGACCGTCGGGCGTCAGTTCCTTGTCGAGAACCACCTGCGCAATGCCGGTGCGGTCGCGCACGTCGAGAAAGATCAGGTTTCCGTGGTCGCGGCGCCGGTTGACCCAGCCCATCAAAACCACCTGCCTGCCTGCATCGGCGGCGCGCAGCGTGCCGCACATATCCGTACGTTCAAGATTGCCTAAAAAGTCGAGTGCCATTCACTTTTGATTGTAATGGACGGGGTATTGCAGGCCAGGATCGCCCAACCGTCCAGTGGTGCCGCCAGCGTCCGAAAATGAGCTGGGTCGAGTCTCGATGGAAGTTGTGCCCAATCGTTGAACTTCGAGAGAAGCCCATACTCGCTCAGACTATTTCTTCATCCCATGCCGGCGCAATAATATCGAGCGGCGCCGTTTGCAGTAGATGCGCGCGCGTAAGCACCTTGCGCGCCAGGCCCGTCAGTGCAATCTCCGCCACTTCGCCGAGCGGAACCCATCGCCGCTTGCCCTTCACCGCCGTCAGTCTTGCCACGTCGTCCTCAAACACTGTTCGTATGCGCACGTAGTAGTTGATCTGCATGATCGCGTGACGCACCGTCATTCGCAGGTCCTCTGGAGGCACCTCGGCTTCGTTCAGTTGCGGCAGCTCCCACATTCCCGGCATCACGCTCACCGTCGCAGGCCGCTGTTCCAGCAGCACCTCGCGTCCTCCGCGATCGTGCGCCGTCTTCTTTACCGATGTGCGCACCGAGAGTGCGTGCGCAACCTCAACGCTCTTCATCGGCGCGCGCTTTTCGGTTTTGTGTTCGCCGCGCGTATTGCAGTCAGCGGCCACGGGGCACGCAATGCACCGCGGCGAGCGCGGCAGGCAAACCACCGCTCCCAGCTCCATCACTGCCTGGTTAAAATCGCCGGCCCGCGCCGGATCCACCATCCGTGCCGCGAGCTCGCTGACTTTTCGCCGCAGACTGGGGCTCTCATCCCACCCGGACAGGCGGCTCAGCACTCGCTCAACGTTGCCATCTACCACGGCAACCGGTTCGCCGTGCGCGATACTCGCGATTGCAGCGGCGGTGTACTCGCCAATCCCCGGCAGCTCCCGCAGTTCTTCTGCCTTTCTGGGCAGGCTGCCGTAGTAATTCTGGGCCACAAATTGCGCGGCCTTGTGCAACATGCGAGCCCGGCGGTAATAGCCCAGCCCGCTCCACAGCGCCAGCACTTCATCTTCGTTGGCCAGTGCCAGCGAAATCAGCGATGGAAATCTTTTGAGAAATGCCTGGTACCGTTCCACCACCACTACAACGCGCGTTTGCTGCAGCATGATCTCTGAAACCCAGATGGCGTACGGGTCGCGGCTCGCGCGCCACGGCAGGTCGCGCTTGTTGTCGTCGTACCACTGCAGCAGCCGTTTACGCAGCCGCTCAATCTTGAATGAACTTTGCTTAAACAAAGTTCGCACTCGCCTTGCCATGCGCCCAGCTTACGGCATTCGCCGCCTGTTTGCGCAGCCGGACGATCGTGCCGCAGTGGCTTTATCTTTGTTTGCTTTGCTGAATTTTCATACAACCCGCTGGTTGTTCTGTTGATTTGCTTTTCTATGACTGCTAGCATCTGACCAAACTCTCAGGAAACATGGGCTCATTGCTCACGGCATGCTCGTTGCCGTTTTGCCTGTTCGCTTTGATTAGAAGAATGGGACGCTCGACTGCAAAGTTGGCGCCCAAGCCCAATTTGCCTTTATTCAGGAGACCTACCGATGCGTAAGACCCTATTTCTATTACTCGCCTTCGCGGCCGCGTCACCGGCTGCCTTTGCTCTGACCAGTTCAAACACCGATCCCACTTCTTCCAGTTCCGCTTCGTCAAGCTCCGCTGTCGTGGATGGTTCGAGCGCTGCCGCGAAGCCTTCGTCCACCCCCCAGGTGAACGAAAGCTCTCCGGCGCCGTTTTCCCGGCTGGGTTTGAGCGCCGGCATCGGGGCCGGCGGCATTAACCTGCAGGCCGCCACCAATTTGAATAAGTATATGAATATCCGCGGTGTGGGAAACGTCTTTAACTACACGGTGAGCAACGTCAGCACCAATGGATTGACCCTGAACGGCAAACTCAACCTTGCCAGCGCGGGCGTCTCCGTTGACTTGTATCCTTTCCCTTATCACGGTCTGCGTTTCAGCCCCGGCGTTCTGTTCTACAACCAGAACTCGGCCAACGCGTCGGTCACGGTAAGCGGTGGAACGTCTTTCACACTCAACAACACCACCTACTACTCGTCGCCAACTGCGCCCGTGCAAGGCGCCGGCACCCTCGGCCTGAACGCACAAAACCCCGCCTTCACCATGACTACGGGATGGGGCAATCTCATTTCGCGCCGGGGCGGACACTTCTCCGTTCCTTTTGAACTTGGCGCGGCCTTCGTGGGCACGCCAGACCTCAACATAGCTCTTACCTCGGGCCAGGTCTGCTCCAATCCCCAGGGCACGGCAAACTGCCAGAACGTCGCCAATGACCCCGACGTGCAATCGAACCTTCAGTCTCAGATCGCAAAATACAAGAACGATCTGAACCCGCTCAAGGTTTATCCCATCTTTTCGATCGGAATCGGCTACAACTTCAAGATCCGCTGAGCTGTCGCCGGCTCGCAGCACACATCTCTGCGCCCCATCCTTCCACGGTTTCATGTGGAGGGGTGGGAAGCCACGACTCGAGGCCAGTGAGCTCCCCGCCTATCCCAGCAGCTCGCCCACAATTGCGGGCGCAGCCTTGAGCGCCGCATCAATTTGCGATTGATCTTTGCCGCCGGCCTCGGCAATCTCAGGCTTGCCGCCGCCCGATCCGCCGACGAGTTTTGCCACCGCGCCAACAAGTTTTCCGGCCTGCACGCGTTTCACCAGCCCCGGCGTGACTCCGGCAATAATTGCAACCTTGCCTTCAGGCTGCGCCGATGCCAGCACCACCACGCCTTCGCCCAGCTTCTGCTTCAGGTTGTCTACCAGCGTGCGAAGTTGTCCGCGCTCCAGGTTGTCCGCGCGATGCGTCACCACCTTCAGGCCCTTCACATCGGCTGCACTTGCAACAGATTCGTCGAGGCCCCCCGCGGCACTCTTCATGCGCATCTCTTCAAGCTCGCGCCGCAGCTTCTTCAACTCTTCATCTTTGTTGGCCATCGCCTGCCGCAGCGATCCAGCAAGGTCGCCCTCCGCTGAAGGAGTGTACTGTGCCGCCGTCGCCGCCACGTCAAAGTCGCGCCTGAAGGTATCAAGCGAACCCAATCCGCTGATCGCTTCAATTCTGCGCACGCCGTTCGAAACCGACGTTTCGCCAGTCAGCTTGAAGAGCCCAATCTCGCCCGTCGCCTTGGTATGCGTGCCGCCGCATAGCTCCGTCGAAAACCCGTCGTCGAGTTTCACCACGCGCACTTTATCGCCATACTTCTCGCCGAACAGCGCCATGGCGTGGTACTCGTTCACGGCCACATCAATCGGAACATCTTCGAGCGTCTCGACCCGCGCGTTCTTCAGCACCTCGCGATTGACGATGGTCTCAATTTCCTGAAGCTCTTCATCGGCGACTTGCGCAAAGTGCGAGAAGTCGAAGCGCAGCCGGTCAGGATGCACCGCCGAACCCGCCTGTTTTACATGGGTGCCCAGCACCTGCCTTAGCGCGGCTTGCAACAGATGCGTGCCGGTGTGGTTGCGCTTGATGGCATCGCGCCTCTCGCCGTCAACAACAGTGGTCACATGGTCGCCCACTGCCAGGTCCTGCTTGAGAATTGCCTTGTGCGCGCGCACTCCCTGCACGGGCAGCACGCAGCCAACAATCTCGGCCACGGTGGTGTTGCCGTCGGGCGAGAGGAAAAAGCCAAGGTCGCCGATCTGTCCGCCTGAGTCGCCATAGAAGCTGGTGTGATCGAGCACGACTTCGACCTGGTCGCCGGCTTTCGCGGCGGGCGAGCCCACGCCGTCCTTCACAATGGCCAGAACTTCGCAATTGGTCGAGATGAGTTGCCGGTAGCCTTCAAAAACAGTCTTCGGCAGATCGCGGAAAACGGGGCTGGCGGTTTTTTGCGAGCCGCCCTTCCACGAAGCGCGCGCGCGGGCTTGTTCTTCGGCGCGAGCGCGTTCGAAGCCCTCCATGTCAAACGCGATTCCCGCATCGCGCGCCGCGTCGACCATGAAGTCGAGAGGCAAGCCGAAAGTTTCGTAGAGGTGGAATGCTTTGTCGCCCGTAAAGGCGCTTTGCAGTTCTTCGTTCAACCGGGTCACGCCGATCTTCAATACGCGATCAAACTGTTTCTCTTCGGCCTCAACAACTCTTGCCACGCGCTCCGCCGAATCCTTCAGTTCCGGATAGGCTCCCAGCATCAGGTCGCGGACAGCGAACACCATTTCGAACAAGAACGGCTTCTCCTGCCCCAGCAATCTTCCATGCCGAATGCCGCGACGGAGGATTTTGCGCAGGACGTAGCCGCGGCCTTCATTCGATGGCACGACGCCATCGTTGATGAGGAATGTCGCAGCACGCGCGTGGTCGGCAATGATGCGGAGGGAGGCATTGCCGACGAGGCTTTCCTCAGAGGCTAAAGCCCCCTCATTCTCTTTGGCCTCTTCGGCACGACTGAAGTCGTGCCCTGATACAAGACCCGTTAATTCGGCGGCGCGGACGATCAGCGGCGTGAAAAGGTCCGTCTCGAAGTTGCTGATTTTGTTTTGGAGGACGGCAGCCACGCGCTCCAGGCCCATCCCTGTGTCGATCGATGGCTTGGGCAGCGGAGTCAGCTTGTACGTGGTCGTTTTGGTGGCAGGATCGACGGTGGCCGACCGATCAAACTGCATGAACACCAAATTCCAGATCTCCACATACCGCGCGTCGTCTTTACCGAACGGCAGATCCACGCCTGGAGTCTCGGCGGCCTCGATCCCCATGTCGTAGAAAATCTCACTGCACGGCCCGCACGGACCGGTCTCGCCCATCTGCCAGAAGTTGTCCTTCAATCCGTACTGAAAAATCCGTTCCTTAGGCACGCCGGTCTCGGTCCAGAACTGCTCGGCTTCGTCATCGCGCGGAACACCGTAATCCGGCGCGCCCTCAAAAATCGTCACATAGAGCCGGTCTTTAGGGATTCCAAACCACTCCTCGCTGGTCACCAGCTCCCACGCAAAGGCAATCGCGTCGCGCTTGAAGTAGTCGCCGAACGAGAAGTTGCCCAGCATCTCAAAGAAGGTGTGGTGCCGGCGCGTAAAGCCCACATTTTCGAGGTCGTTGTGCTTGCCGCCGGCGCGCACGCACTTTTGCGATGTGGTGGCGCGCGAGTACTCCCGCTTCTCGGCCCCCAGAAAAAGGTCTTTGAACTGGTTCATCCCCGCGTTGGTAAACAGCAGCGTGGGATCGTTGGCAGGCACCAGCGACGACGAGTGCACCCGGCGGTGCCCCTTCGTCTCAAAAAAGCGCAGAAAAAGCTCGCGAATTTCGTTTCCCGAACGGTATTGCATGGCCTAATCAGTGTAATTGGAGGCGGGTACGAACCGCATTTTCCCGGGAAATGGAGTATACTTTGCCTGGCCCACTACTCATGGGCCTATTGTATGTCCACATTAAGAGCCCATATTGTTTTGCCCGCCGATCTGGTGCAGCAGATTGACGAACTCGTAGGCCCCAGGGGGCGAAGTGCGTTTCTTGTGGAAACGGCCGCCAAAGAGATCAAAAGAAGGAAGTTGCTGGCGTTTCTTGAGAGCGATGAGCCCATATGGCACGACCAGGATCACCCCGAAATTGCCGAGCACGGGGCGGCAGAGTGGGTGCGCGCGGTCAGAAATGAACCCCGCACACGGCTTAAAGGCCGGGATGAGAACCTCGATCCGCTATGAGTGCTCCGATCCTACTGGATACGACTGTGCTCGTCGATACGCTGCGCAACCGCAATCAAAGGCGGAGATTTCTCGCAGGCCTGGTCGCCTCGGGCCAGCTGCTTGCAATTTCTACTTTGAGCATTGCCGAGGTTTATAGCGGGGTACGTCCAGGCGAGGACCAGGCAACGAGCACCTTATTGACGAATCTCAATTGGTTTCCGGTTTCGGGAGCGGTTGCTGAGCGAGCGGGGCGCATGAAAGGGTTGCTGCGCAGCCAGGGGCAATCCCGCAGCCTCGCCGACATGATTATTGCCGCAACGGCTCTCGAAAATGGCTGTACTTTGGCCACTGACAATGTGAAGGATTTCCAGATGCTTGGCCTTTCGTTTATCGCGCTTCCCTGATCAAACTCGTTGCGGAAAATCGGGCGCCGATCACTCGTCTCCGCCCTCGCGCGTCTCATCCCCCGGATTTTACACTGCGGTTCGCGTCGATTCCCCCAAAGCTTTCAAAACAAAATCGGCCCGATCCGCAACCGGCATTTTGGGGAGAATCGAGACATCATAGCCAAGCGCCGGGTAAACCTTGAGCAGCCGCTCGTACTCTTCAACTGCAGCGTCCAGTACATGACGCCGTTCCGGGTCGGTTACATAGATTTCCGGCCACGGCGGAGTCAGAAATACCCGCCGATAGTAGCGATGGATTTGCGCAATCGACTCGAGGACCGCTTCGCCTGTTAATTGCTGCAGCGCGGAGGCGGCGTCGACCAGCCCGCGATCAAAGAAGACCCAGCCCTCACCGGTGCCCGCCGACACGCGATCGTCAAGAGACATAGCGATTGCGCGGCGCAAGAATGCCGCCATATCCATCCACGGAAGAGCCGAGCCGCCGCGCTCCGTCTCTTCATGGACGATTCTCCGTCCCGGTTCCTCCGCGACACGATAGCCGCGCCGGCCAAGCTCGGCAAGCAGAGTGGATTTACCCCCGCCCGAACAGCCGGAAATGACGACAAACCTGCTCACTCTTCGCCGCCCTCGGGTACTTCTTCCTCCAGATTCTCCAATGCTGCCAGGCTCTCTTCCGGCACATCCCATTGGCGCAGAATCCGCATAATCACGCCGATCGAAAACCCTGCCCCCACCAGCCGCCGCACCACCCGCGCCGTGTCCTTCGGACTCTCAGGCTTTGGAATGCGTTTTCGGCTGAGGTGCTCGCGCGCCAGTGTCTCCTCGTTGGTGTCGCCGTAGCGCGCGTCCACTGTCTCTTCAATCAGCGCGGCTTTCAACCCCTTCTGCGCCAGATCGTTCCGTACCCTGCGCGCGCCGAGCTTGTCGTTTTGCTGCCGCAGCCGCGCGTAGGTCTCGGCATAGACCGCGTCGTTCAAAAAACCATATTCCTTGAGCCGCTTTACCACCGCATCGATCGCTGCCTCGCCGGGTTCGCCAAACTCCGCGCGCTGCTGCATCAGCCGCCGCAGCTCAACCTCGGTCCGCATGTGCCGGCCCAGCGCTTTTACCGCGTACTCGTAGAGCTGGCCCTCGCTCAGCCTCGCCTTTACCTTACGGGCCTTCGACCCAGCAGCCACCGTACCGCCTCCGATCTTGATGCTTTCCAAGTTTATGCAACGAGTGTAGATGAGCGCGGGCCTGCGCCTTTACGCCGCGCTCTTCAAGCTCCGCCTATAGCTCTGCAGGAACCAATTGCCCACTTCCAGCGCGAATGTAATCACCGCAATTATCAGCACAATTCGCAATCCTATGTAGATGGCCTGGTTGATCTGCGCAAGCTGCGTTCCGTACTTCGCAAATTCTGCCACGGGATTCTTAAGCACAACCCACATTTTCCTCGGCGCACGCAACGCTATTACGATTGGAATTATCCCCATCAGCTTGATTGCGAAGTGCTCCAGTTTTCGCTCGCCCTTCCAGGCACCGGTGTAAAGGTCCACCAGCTTCCACACCAGTTGCACCACGTTCAAAGCAACCACGGCCCAGTAAAAGGTCATGATGATCGGCGCCAGCGTGTAGGGCAGTGCGTAGACGATAAACGCGCCCGGTCCCAGAATCAGCACTGGATACTTGGGCAACAGCAAAAGCCAGCACAGCATAAGCGTGTGGGCGACTGCATCGATCATCGTATGCGCCCTGGTTCTCTTCTTGCCCCGTGTCACCGGTTCAATCTGCGGCAGGTCCTTCAGATCCCACTTGCACCTGAGCTCGGCAACCTGCGGCATCCACTCTGGGTGATGCAATGCCGCATATTCTATGGCCGCAAAAATTACCGTGATAATGGCGGCGTTCAGCAGCACAACAAAGGCCACATCCACGATCGCTCCGGGCACCGCTCCCGCGCTCCACGGCTGCGTAAACAACCGGATGCCGTTCACAATCGCGGTGCAGATGAATACCCAGAACGTCACCATCCGTAGAATCAGCAAGTAAATCGGAAACAGCCCCGGCCCGATCAGGTACTGCTGCGGCCGGTAGCGTCCAGCCATCATGGCAGGGGGTGGCAGTTGCCCCACCCACGCCTTGGCCTCTTCAGCAGTGAGCGTGTGGCCCAGTTCTTCCTGCTTGTCATCAAGCTGCGCCTCAAGATTCGCCCTCAGCTCGGCAACAATGTCGTCCTGCCGTTCCCACGGCAGCTGCTTTCTTACCGCTTCAAGATATCGATTCAGTAGTTCCATCGCATTCATACCTCGTTCCTCAAAAAATTCCAAGCTTCATCGATCCCCAATTGCGTGCTGGCCTTTCGCTCCGGCCAAAGCGGGCTCACAGGATGTTCTCAATGGCCGCGTTAATGGCCTTCCACTCGTCCAGCAGCCGGGCAAAAATCGCTTCACCGTCGCTCGACAGCCGGTAGAACCGCTTGTTGCGCTTCTCTTCTTCGCGCCACTCGCTGGTCAACAGACCCTGGGACTCAAGCCGGCGCAGCAGCGGGTAAAGCGTGCTTTCGTCAATCTCCAGCCCCTGCCCGGCAAGCGACTTGCGCAGCGTGTAGCCGTAGTGCTCCTGCTTGAGCTGGCCAAGCACGGCCAGCGTCAGGCAGCCGCGCCGCAGCTCCAGCCGGAGGTTTTCGAATTGGCTTTCAGCAACTGTCATCCTGTACCCCGTACACTGTATGAAGCATACTGTATTGCATACAGTATATGGTGTCAAGTAGTTTTGCGAATTTTTATCCGGTCAACATATATTTCAGTAAGTGCTTGATTGTATTAGTGGAGCCGGCGGCTTGCGCTCCCAACCATCGGGCAGATAGAGTTTCGGCATCCACGGAGGTGCCTTTCAATGCGCCGATCTCTCGCATTTGCAATTCTGTTCTCAGCCGTTGCGCTTGCCTCCCACGCTCAGAACTCCGGCATCATGGGTGACTGGAAGACCCCGCTCGGATCCATCATTAGCTTCAACCGCTGCGGCCAGCAGGTCTGCGCCTGGATTCTCTATGCCAGCCCCTCGGCTCCCTCGAGCAAGGACATCCATAATCCCGACTCGTCACTGCGCGACCGCCCCCTCTGCGGCATGAAGGTCGGCAGCGGATTCACGCTGAACAGTCCGACCACCGCGTCGGGCGGGTTGCTCTACGATCCCAAGACCGGCCGCACCTACCACTCAAAGCTGGCCGCAGATGGCAACAACATGGTCGTCCACGGCTACTATGGCATCGCGCTTCTCAGCGGCTCCGAAACATGGACCCACGCCGACCCTCCCGCCAATCCTTGCGCCATCGCCAACTGAGCGGCAGTGAATTCACGTCGCTGGGTTTATGATTGCCGTGTTTGGAGGAAGCCATTTTGAGTAAGCAGAATGAAACCCGCAACCCCGGCCGCCGCGAATTTCTGAAGGCCTCGGGCGCCGTTACCGCTGCGCTGCTGGCGCCCTCGGTTATGGCCGACACGCCACAATCGCTGCCCGCGCTTCCCACCAACCCGGTCACCCTCGCCGCAATGCCCACGCGAAACCTGGGCAAAACCGGCTACAAGGTTGGCATCTTTTCGCTCGGCGGTCAGGCCGCGCTTGAGCAGTCAAACAACTTCGATGTTGCCGTACCGATCATCGAGCGCGCGCTTGACCTCGGCGTCAACTACCTTGACACGTCGTCAATCTATGGCGGGCCCGATCGCTGGAGCGAGCAATACGTCGGCAAAGTGATGGCGCATCGCCGCAACCAGGTATTTCTCGCCACCAAAACCAAGGAGCGCACGCGCGACGGCTCCATGCGCATGATCGAGAAGTCGCTTCAGCTGCTCCAGACTGACCACGTCGACCTATGGCAGCTGCACGATGTCGGCATTCCCCTGAACGTAGACGAGATATTCGCTAAAGGCGGCGCTTTTGAAGCGCTGCAGGAGATGAAGGAGCAGAAGGTCGTCCGGTATCTCGGCATCACCGGCCACTACCGCCCCGATGTGCTGATTGAATGCATCAAGCGCTACCCCTTCGACTGCATTTTGATGGCCATGAATGCCGCCGACCCGCACCACTACAGCTTCAACGAGGAGCTTCTGCCGCTGGCGGTCGAAAGGCAGATGGGCATCATCGGCATGAAGATTCCCGGGCGCGGCCGCATTCTTTCATCATGGACTCCGCCCTCGATCGACGCGCAGAAGCACTCGTGGGAAGGCATGGCCATCCAGACCGACAAGCCCGGCACCCTCACCATGCGCGAAGCCATGTACTATACGCTCTCGCGTCCGGTCAGCACGGTCATTATTGGTTGCGACTCAATCGCCCAGCTTGAAGAGAACGTGCAACTCGCCCGTGAATTCACGCCGCTCAATGACAAGCAGACGGCGGAGCTGGTTGCCAGAGCCGAGGCCTGCTCGAAGCCGTCGCTGTTCTTCCGCTTCTACGACCGGCCGACGGATTAGCAAGCCTGCGCCCCTACAAATGGTTGATGAGCGACGCAATGCACGCCGCGCCGAAGCCGTTATCGATGTTCACCACGCTTACATTGGGCGAACAGGTATTGAGCATGCCCAGCAGCGCGGCAATGCCGCCGAGCGATGCGCCATAACCTACGCTGGTTGGCACCGCTATGACTGGCGCATTCACCAGCCCACCCACAACCGTCGGCAGCGCTCCCTCCATGCCCGCGCACACGATCAACACGCGCGCCTGCTGGAGCGTGTTCTGCTGCGCCAGCAGGCGATGAATCCCGGCTACGCCCACATCGGCAACCAGCTCCACGGTGTTGCCCATCAGCCGCGCGGTTACTACGGCTTCTTCTGCAACCGGCAAATCGCTGGTGCCCGCGCACACCACGCCGAGCATTCCTTTGCCAGCCGGAGCCTGCGTTTGTGTCAGCGTCACAGCCCGCGCAATCTCGTGATATTCGGCGCGCGGCTCGGCTTCGAGCACGGCTTCATAAACAGCCTTTGACGCGCGCGTGGCCAGAACATTGCCGCCCGCTTCAGCCATGCGCTTGAAGATGGCCGCCACCTGCGCGGACGTCTTGCGCTCAGCAAAAATCACCTCGGGATTGCCTGTCCGCAGTGCCCGATGATGATCGAGCTTGGCAAATCCCATGTCCTCGAATGGCAAATGGCGCAGGCGTGTCAGCGCGTCTTCAACGCCGGTCTTGCCTTCGTGAACTTCTTTCAGCAGCGCCTCAATCTGTGCCGGATCCATCAGTCTCCCACCTTTTTCGCGTTCGCCGCGCTCGCGCCCCAGGCTCGCATCGCCGCGTGCATCACGCGCTTGAGCGGTACCCCGTGCTGGCGCGCGATCGTTCGGCAATGCTCGTACTCCGGCGACGCGTTGGCGATTTCACCCGACGCGAGCCGCGCAATTTTCATTCTCACCTTACCCCACTCGGTCTCGACATCAGCGAACTCGCGCGCCAATGCCATCTTGTTTTCGATGCGCCAACGCAGGCCGATGGTGGTGGTCTCGCGAAACAGGATGTCGCGCAGCGCCGGCACGCGCTCGGGGCTTGAGAGCACTGTTATTTGCATTCCTGTCCGGCCCTTCTTCATCTGCACCGCGGTGCGATACACATCCCACGCGCCGGCCTCGAGCAACATTTCGCTCACGTAGGCCAGCAATTGCGGATTCGAATCGTCAATCACTGTTTCGATCACGGCAATTGGTTCTGTGCCCAGCTCCGCGCCTGCCGTTGCAGTTTCTTCGCCCACCAGCAGCCGCAGCAGATTCGGCTCGCCCGGCGTGTCGCGCCCGCCCGCGCCGTAGCCGCGAGCTGCCACTCGCATTGCCGGCAGCGGTCCATAGGTAACATTCAACATCCGAAGCAGCGCCGCGCCAGTTGGAGTCACGCGTTCCATCGGTGCTCCGGCTGAATACATGGGCGCATCGCCAATGAGCGCCAGCGTTGCAGGCGCAGGCACCGGCAGCGTGCCATGCGCGCACCTTACAGTACCGCTGCCGACATTCAGAGGAGATGCCATCCACTTGTCTACGCGTAGCGACTCGCAGCCCGTGGCCGTGCACACAATGTCCACAATCGTGTCTACCGCGCCCACCTCGTGGAAGTGCACTTTCTCAATTGGGATCGAGTGAATTGCGGCCTCAGCCTCGCCCAGCAACTGGAATGCGTGGCTCGCCTGAGTCTTCACGCTTTCACTCAGCGGTGCTGCCTTAATGATGGCAAGAATTGCGCTCAATGACCGGTGTTCATGGCTGTGCTCGTCGTGATGATCGCGCGACTCATGGGAGTGATCGTGGTGCTCGTGATCATGCTCGCCGTGTTCATGCTCGTGCGTGCGATGGATGTGACCATGTTCATGATCGTGATGGGAATGTTCATGGCTGTGCGGATGCTGGTTTTCCTGATCCCTGCGCCCTGATCCCTGTTCTTCCGTTCCCTCGTCCGTGATCACGTCCACCTTGGTCCCCGTCAGGCCGCCGCGCATCACCGTTCGCTTCTCAAGCCGCGCGCCAACATTCAACGCTACCGCAGTCTCAGCCATCAACTCAAAGGGAACTCCCGCATCGACAAGGGCGCCAAGCAGCATATCGCCGCTGATGCCGGAAAAGCACTCAAGGTAAGCAACTCGCATCGCGTTGTGATTCTAAATGGCCGACAGAGGGAAGGGAAACGTCACGCCCCGCGGCGCTGGAGTACGTCGGCGGGCAAAATGGCGTTCATTGAGCCCGAGCGGAAGCCGGTGCAGTCGAGCGTGACATACTGATACCCGGCCTTTTTGAGCGCCGCGGTGATAGCGTCCATCATCTCTACGGTCAGGGCGCGCTCGAACTCACTGCGGGCAATTTCAACCCGCGCCAGCTCGCCATGGTGCCGCACGCGCAGCTCGCGAAAGCCCAGTGCCCGCAGGCTGTCTTCGCTCTTCTCGATTTGTTCGAGAACCTCGCGCGTTACGGTGCGACCGTACTCCACGCGCGACGAAAGGCACGGCGCAGCGGGGCGGTCCCACAGCGGATAGCCGGCTGCCTTCGCCAGAGTTCGCACCTCGAGCTTGGTTAATCCTGCCTCGGCCAGCGGAGCCAGCACTTGATGCTGCTGGGCCGCGCGTTGCCCAGGGCGGTAGTCGCGGGTGTCGTCGGCGTTCATGCCGTAAGCGATACGCTTGAACCCCAGTTCACCAACCAGCGTTTCCATGGTGTTGAACAGCTCGTTTTTGCAATGGAAGCAGCGGTTCGAATCGTTGCGCGCGTACTCCGGCCGGTCGAGCTCCTCGGTCTGCACAACTTTCAGCGGCATCCCGATGGCGCCCGCAAACGCAATTGCCTGCTCCATGTCGCGTCGCGCCAGAGAAGCCGAATCGGCCAGCACGGCCAGCATTTTGTCGCCCAGCACGCGGTGCGCCGTCCCGGCCAGAAACGCCGAATCCACGCCGCCCGAGTAGGCAACCATCAGGCTGCCCAGCTCGCGCAACCGCGCTTCAAGCGCATGCAGCTTTGCGGCGGTCTCGGCCAGCAATTCGCCTTCGCCCGCTGCGATTTGCGGGTCGGAGATTTGCGGCTTGAGGTCCAGCGTCATGGGTCCGATTATAGTCCTTGGCCGATTTCGCGCGCTTCAGCTCGAATCCGCGCAGTGAGGCGCCAGGCTTCAACCATCGAACCGGTATGCGCTGATTGCCGCTCCCATCGGTTCGTCGCCAAACACGCGCTTGCCCGGCGCATCCCCTCCGGCGCCCGCAGCAACCAGCAATGGAATCAGATGCTCCTCGCGCGGGTGCGCGTAAGCGGCAAACGGCGCATTGCGCCACCCCTTAAGTAGCGCATCGCGTTCGGCAGCGGGTGACTCCACGGCTTGCGTGAGCCATGCGTCGAAGGCCCGCGCGCGTTCGGCGGTTTGCGGCTGGAAGTAGGCGCGCAGGTTGTGAAAGCTCATACCGCTGGCCACAATCAGCACGCCCTCGTCGCGCAATGTGGCCAGCGCGCGTCCGGCGGCAAGGTGCAGCGCCGGGTCGAGCGAATTCGCCAGCGAAAGTGTGACAACGGGAATCTCGGCCTGCGGAAACGCCACCTTCAGCGGCACAAATACGCCGTGGTCGTAACCGCGGTTCGGGTCAGTCGCCGCAGGCAGACCAGCCTCGAGCAACAAATTCTCCACTCGCTGGGCGAGTTCTGGAGCGCCAGGCGCCGGCCAGGTCAACTTATAGGTGTGTTCGGGGAAGCCCGTGTAGTCGAAAATCAGTCCCGGATGCGGACCCGAGCCTGCCGTGAACGCCGGCTCCTGCCAGTGGCCGCTCACGACCAGCAGCGCCACTGGTTTTTCCGGCAGCATTGCAGCCAGCCCTTCGAGGAAGGTCTGGGCCGGCTTCCATGTGTCGGCCGGGCCCCAGGTCCAGTCCATAAAAAAGCATGGGCCGCCGCCGTGGGGAATGAAGATAGCGGGCTGGCGTTTGGGGTTTGCAATCATGGCTGCTGTCCTGACGAACCAGCCCCGCTCAGAGGCCGGTGCGGAGATAACTGTTCAAACACCCATTGGATGTCGAAACACACCCTGCGGACTCACCGGATGCTGCGGTTATCGACCACTGGCGCCGCCAGCACGTAAACGTAAACCAGCATCGCGATGCCGATCATCAGCGGTATAAGTCCGCAAAGGAAAACCGCCTGTCCGGGCAGCAGCATCTTGAGAAAGGGAAGGAGCCCAAGTCCCACGCCCATATTGATCAACCCGCCGATCTTAAGCCCCTCGCGCGTGTGCATTTGTTTCTGCCGGTTTTCCTCCCATAACAGCTCCAGCGTTGCCTTCGCTCCTTCGCCCGATGCTTCGGCTACCCGCCGCAGCGTCTCCGACCTGTAGTATGCCTCACGCTCCCTGCGCCGGCTTTCAATCCAACTCACCAGCGGAACGAACACCCCGAACAGCGCCACCACGCCCACCGACAAGAAAATCCACAAGCCGATCTCATTCGACACCCCTGAATCATGGAACAGCATCATTGCCAGTCGCATCATTTTTGTCTCCTCACTTTCGTTGCTTTCTCTCTTTTCAACCCTTGCGACCGGTACGACAACGACTGGCAGTTGGCGGTTGCATTTTTTCAAAAGAATCTGTGCGGGAAGATTTCAGCCGGCGGCGAGCAATAAAATTGCAACCACCTGAGCACAGTGCCTGTCGTACCAGCTGGAGAAGGCTGCCATCTTGCCCGAATTGCTTACCGCCGTCCGCAAATCCCCGCCCGTACCGGCCGAACTCGACGCGGCCGACGTGGCCCGTGTGCTGGCCGGCGACGTGAGCGCCTTCGAGGGAATCGTGAAGCGTTGGCAGGGGCCGCTCGTCAACATGGCCTGGCGCTACTGCCGGGACCGCGGCTGCGCCGATGAGATGGCCCAGGAGGCCTTCCTTCGCGCGTGGCGCGGACTGGCGAGTTGGCGCTCCGGGTCAAACTTCTCCACATGGCTGTTTTCGATCGCCGCCAATGTCTACCGCTCCGAACTCAAGCGCTTCCCGGCGGCCGTGCCGCTGGATGATGTCCCAGAGCCCTCCGCCGCGGCAGCCCAGCTTTCAAACTTTGAGCTGCACGGGCAAAATGAAGCGTTACGCCGAGCGGTTCTCACCCTGCCGCACAACTACCGCGAGCCCGTCATTCTTTATTATTTTCACGAGATGGATGTAAGCCGCGCGGCCCAAACCATGGGCATGCCCGAGGGCACGGTCAAGGCCAGGCTGGCGCGTGCTCGCGATCTGCTCCGCAAGCGCTTTCCGCATCTAAACCCGCAAGCAGCCGCAGAACCTCTTTTGAGCACGGGAAAGGAACTATTGCGATGAAGCCGGACACGCAATCCGCCGCAAACTACGACGCCGTCGATCGCATTCTCGACGCCGAAGACCAGATCGTCCCCTCCTCGGGCTTTCTTGCTAGCGTGATGGAGCGTGTTCGCGAAGAAGCCATTGCTCCTCAGCCAATACCGTTCCCCTGGAAGCTTGCGATACCCGGCATGGTGCTGGCCGCCGGGACCATTGGCTGGCTCATCTACGACTTGATCCGGATGGCTGTTGCCGGCGATTTGCAAGCCGCGTTCGAGGCGCCACACCTGCACGCGGCACAGCTCAACCTGCTTACGCCGGTTACCTGGATCGCTTTGGCTCTGGTGCTGTCGCTGGCTTCGTGGGTGTTTTCAAGGCGTCTCATTCGGCGTTCGAGCCTGCTTTAGAAGTCCACTTTGCAGCGAGGATAACAACCTGGTCTGCCTCAGTTCGGCTTCCCCACATACTTCGCCCCGAACTGGCGTAGCTTTTCGAGCGTCGCGGCTGCCTGGCCTGAATCGATAGCCTCGGCGCCCATGGCAACGCCTTCTTTCAGGTCGCCAGCCAAGCCAGCCGCAACCAGCGCAGCAGCCGCATTCAGCAAAACAATATCGCGCCGCGCGCCGGGAATTCCGGTGAGCACGTCGATGAGCAGCGACGTATTGGTGGCGACGTCGCCGCCTGTAAAATCCTCGAGCGCAGCTCGCGGCAGGCCCGCCATCTCCGGTGTTACGCGCGCGGCCTTCAGCGTCGATTCGCCGGTCTCGGACTCCTCAATCCGCGCTACAACAGACTCGCCAGTCGTAGTCAGCTCGTCAATTCCATCGGATCCATGGACAACAAACGCCCGCTTGGCGCCCAGCGCGGCCAGCGTGCGCCCCACAAGCAGCACCTTGCTTGGCGCCAGCACTCCAATCACCTGCGCTCGCGCTCCGGCGGGGTTGGTCAGCGGCCCGCACAAATTCAATATCGTCCGGAACCCCAGCGCACGCCGCAGCGGTCCCAGCGCCTTCATCGCGGGGTGGTAAAGCGGTGCAAACAGAAACATGAATCCCGTCTCGCGCAAGCACTCCACCGCTAGCTCCGGCTTCAGGTCGATGGGCACGCCCAGCGCCTCAAGCACGTCGGCCGCGCCGCAACGCGAAGTAACCGCGCGATTGCCGTGCTTGGCAACCTTCGCTCCGGCCGCAGCCGCCACCAGCGCCGCACCCGAAGAAATATTGAAGGTCAACGGTCCCCCGCCGCCGGTACCCACCACATCCACGAGCTCCGCTCTTTCGCCTTCGGACAAGGGCATTGGCACGACGTTCCGGCGCATTACGTCTACAAAGCCTGAGAGCTCCGGCGCCTGTTCGCCGCGGGTCGCCATCACGGCCAGCAGCGCGGCTGTTTCCACCTCGGGCACCTCGCCTGCAAGAATGCTCTCAAGCGCCGCCGACGCCTGCTCGCGAGTCAGGGCCGTGCCATCCTCGGCCATCGGCTTCAGCAGATCCTTCAGCAAACCCATGTATCTATGGTAACGGCGAGCGCATGAATTCCGCCGCATTGCCCGCTCAAAGTCCGCCAAGATAGTATTTGATTACCGCTGGAGTAGTCGCGCCGTTAGGACCGCGCGATCGCAATCGACCCATCAACAGCGGCCGGGGCGAACCCAATCCAATGAAGATTCACGAGTATCAGGCGAAGGAAATCCTTGCAAAATATGGCGTTGCCGTGCCCAAAGGCGAAATGGCAAACACCCTTGAAGAGGCCAACGACGTGGCCCGCAGGCTGTTTGCGGAGGGCGCGTCGGGCGTAGTGGTTAAAGCGCAGATTCACGCTGGAGGCCGCGGCAAAGGCGGCGGCGTAAAAGTTGCCAGGTCGCGCGAAGACGCCGAACTACACTCCAAGAACATCCTGGGCATGCAGCTTATTACGCATCAGACCGGCCCAGCAGGCCAGAAGGTGCAGCGGCTTCTCATTGAAGAGACCGCAGCCATCGATCGCGAGCTGTATCTCGGCATCGTGCTCGACCGCGCCACCGGCAAGCTGGTGTTTATGGCCTCGCAAGCCGGCGGCATGGAGATTGAAGAGGTCGCGGCCAAAACTCCTGAAGCAATCTTTAAAGAGTCCATCGATCCGGCAGTTGGATTTGGTGCATGGCAGGCGCGCAAACTGGCCTTCGCGCTCGGCCTCAAGCCCACACAGATCAACCAGGCGGTCGCGTTCTTCCAGAGCCTCTACAAAGCATTTATTGAGATTGACGCTTCGCTGCTTGAGATCAATCCCTTCATCACGACGACGGACGACAAGCTTTTCGCGCTCGACGCCAAAATCAACTTCGACGATAACGCGCTCTTCCGCCATCCCGCCATCAAGGCCCTGCGCGACACTGCGGAAGAAGATCCGCTCGAGGTCGAAGCCAGCAAGTATGCTCTCAACTACATCAAGCTCGACGGCTCCATCGCCTGCATGGTGAACGGCGCGGGGCTGGCCATGGCTACCATGGACATCATTCAGTACGCCGGCGGCTCGCCGGCCAACTTTCTCGATGTGGGCGGCGGCGCCACGCAGGAGCAGATCGAACACGCTTTCGAAATCCTGCTCAGCGATGAGAATGTGAAGGCCATCTTCATCAACATCTTCGGCGGAATTCTGCGCGTCGATCGGCTCGCTACCGGAGTGGTGGCCGCGGCCCGCAAATTGAATGTACAGGTCCCCATCATCCTGCGGCTCGAAGGCACGAACGTTGAAGAAGGCCGCCAGATTCTGAAGGATTCAGGCCTGAATTTCCAAGTGGGCGCAACCATGAAAGAAGCCGCGGAGATGGTTGTAGCGGCAGCAAAGGCGGGTGCATAACATGGCAGTATTAGTCGACAAAAACACGCGCCTCATCGTTCAGGGCCTCACTGGCAAAGAAGGCACCTTCCATGCCAAGGGCTGCGCTGAATACGGCACTAACGTGGTTGGCGGAGTCACACCCGGCAAAGGTGGAACGACTCACGAGGGCTGGCCGGTCTTCAACACCGTCGCCGATGCCGTCAACGAAACCGGCGCTAACGCAACCATGATCTTTGTGCCGCCGCCATTTGCCGCCGACGCCATTCTCGAAGCTGAAGACGCGGGCATCCCGCTCATCGTCTGCATCACTGAAGGCATTCCCACGCTCGACATGGTCAAGGTGTGGGCCAAGCTCAAGACTTCAAAGTCGCGCCTCATCGGCCCCAACTGCCCCGGCGTCATTTCACCCGGCAAGGCCAAAATCGGCATCATGCCTGGCCGCATCCATAAAGAGGGTTCAGTCGGAATCGTCTCGCGCTCAGGAACGCTCACCTACGAGGCAGTCCACCAATTGACCCAGCGCGGCATAGGTCAGTCAACAGCCATTGGAATCGGCGGTGACCCCATCATCGGCACCACGCACATCGACGCACTGCGACTGCTTAACGATGACCCCGATACTGAAGCCATCATCATGATCGGCGAGATTGGCGGCTCAGCCGAAGAGGCCGCGGCTGCCTTCGTTAAGGAACACGTCAGGAAGCCAGTCGTCGGCTTTATCGCCGGCCAGACCGCTCCCCCGGGCCGACGCATGGGCCACGCTGGCGCCATTATCAGCGGCGGGCAGGGAACTGCTGCTGACAAGATGAAGGCCATGACTGCAGCGGGAATTCACGTCGTGGTTTCGCCTGCTGAGATTGGCGAGATGCTGGCTAGGGCGATCGGGAAAGCGTAAAGGCAGCTTTTAGCTCCTAGCTTCTAGCCGCTAGCTTTAAACACAAAGGCCCACCTTGTCGGTGGGCCTTGTGTTTAAATGCAACGAAGTGATCCGATGAAGAAGAAACTCTGGATTGGCGTCGTGGAGGTATTGACGGAACCCGGTTGCGGGGATGGGGATACACGGGCTTTCACCAACGTCGTTACTTGGGCAAATTCTGTGGCCGGTTACGGAACATCAGTCACGGAAGTATTTCTCAAATACGGATGGACAGTGCTCGGAGTTGAGAGCGCCCGACCCATTGATTCGGAATCCGAATTCGACGAAGAAATCGGAGAGATCATCGAGCGCGCAAAGACTAACCCCAAAGCGTGTATCTACGCGACGTTCCACTACTATCCTTCCAATCTCGCCTAAGCTTGCGCGAAAAGCTAACAGCTAGAGGCTAGTAGCTAGCAGCTGCTTTTCACCACACCCTGCACGGCTTCTCGCTCACCATTTTGTCGGTCTTCTTGCACTGGAAGCTTTTGGCAAACTCGGGCAGGTCTTGCAAGATTGAGTTCGTTCGGTACTCGTCTGGCGCATGTGGATCGCTCTGCGCCTGGGTGCGCAACTGCTCGGGGCGCGTCTGTGTGCACCACTGCTGCGCGTAGGCAATCCAGAAGCGCTGATCGGGCGTGTATCCATCCATCGTCGCGTTCATATCAACGGCCGCCGCGTGTGCTTTATCGAGCCACGCCAGCCACGCGAGCCACAGCCCGCCCAGGTCGGCCAGGTTCTCGCCCAGCGTCAGCTTGCCGTTCAAGTGCACTCCGGGTACGGCCTCGATTGCGTCATACTGCTTCACCATGCATTCAGCGCGATCGGTAAATCCCTGTTCATCGCTTTTGGTCCACCAGTTGGCCAGGTTGCCGTCTTTGTCGAACTGGCGTCCCTGGTCGTCAAACCCGTGGGTAAGCTCGTGGCCGATCGTCGAGCCCATGTCTCCGTAGTTTGCCGCATCGTCCTCTTTGCCGCTGAAGAACGGCGGCTGCAGGTATCCGGCGGGGAAATTCACATTGTTCATCTGCGGATCGTAATAAGCATTCACGGTGGGGGGCGTCATCATCCACTCGGTCTTGTCCACCGGCTTACCGATCTTGGCCAGGTCGCGAGCAAACTCAAACTGGTGCGATCGCATTGCGTTGCCCAGGTCGTCGCCGCGCACAATCTTGAGCTTCGAGTAGTCGCGCCAGTGGTCGGGATAGCCGATTTTGTTCATCACCGCGTGCAGCTTTTCTTTTGCCTTGATCTTGGTCGCCGGGCTCATCCAGTCCAGCCCCTCGATGTCCTTGTCCATCGCTGCCTCGATGGCCTCGGTCATCTCCAGCGTGCGCTGCTTTTCTTCGGGCGGAAAATACCTGGCAACGTATACCTGCCCCAGCGCTTCCCCCAACTCCTCGTCAACGCGGCTGGTGCAGCGTTTCCAACGGTCCTGCTGCTTTTCTGCGCCGTTCAGGATATGCGAGTAAAAATTCCAGCTCTCATGATCGAAGCTCTCCGGCAGCGTTGTGCCCGCGTATGCCGAAAGCAAATGCCAGCGGAGGTAGGCGCGAATCTGATCGATTGGCATGTCGGCAACAATCGCGTTAAATTCGACAAAGAACTTCGGTTCCATATCGTCCGCTTTGCCTGCAGCGGGGGCGCCGGCTTCGCTTAGGTATTGGGCCAGCGAGAAATGCGTCAGAATGCCTTCCATCCCCGCCACATCGGTCGGATGGTTCAAGTTCTGCGGGTCGCGCTGCTCGGTCATGGTCAGCGTGGCCTTGGCCAACCGCGTCTCAATCGCCAGCACCGTGCCCGCATCCTGCGCAGCCTGCGCGTCATTCTCCCCGGCGAGCACAAACATTTTCTTCACGTGGTCAACATACTGTTCGCGCAGCTTTACGCTGTCAGCGTCGGTACGGGTGTAGTAATCGCGCTCGGGCAGCCCAAGCCCGCCGGAGCCAAAAAAGCTGATCACCTGTCTTGAATCTGCGTAGTCCTGCCCTGAGCCATATCCAAAGAACGCGTTCACGCCAATTGACTGCAAGTGCGCCAACAGCGCCGGCAACTCGGCAGCAGAACCGAGAGCGGCAACGCGATCGAGCTCAGGCTCGAGCGGCTTCAATCCCAGCTTGTCCACGGCGGAAACGTCCATGCAGCTCGCATATTCGTCGCCAATTTTCTGCTCGTTTGGCGTGCGATCAGGGGAGACAACTGCCGCGGCATCGAGGATCTCCCTCAGGTGCAGCCGGTTCACCTCATAAAGCTCAGTGAATCGCCCGTAGGAGGCCTGATCGGCGGGCAGCGGATTGCGTTTGAACCAGTTATTGCAGCTGAAGCGGTAAAAGTTATCGCAGGGATTGATTGAAGTGTCGATCAACGATGGATCGAACACGCGCAACTCTTGTGTGGCAGCAGGGCTGGCTGCCGCTGTTGGAGCGGCGTTTTGGCAAAACATGGGCGCGCCGGCAAACGCAGTCGTCAAGGCAAACAGGCAACAAGAGCGGGCGGACGAGACAAAGCATTTCATGCCGAAACTTTACCAGATTCGCGCGGAGGCGGGCTGCCCAAATACTCTCGAACCCTCATGTATGGCCATTACAATTGAAAGGGGAGATATCCCCTTTAGGAGCAATTCGTAGTGCAGCAACGTACATTCAGCATTGTCAAGCCCGACGCGGTCCGCAAGGGTTTCACCGGCGCCATTCTGGCCGAGATTGAAAAAGCCGGCTTCCGCCTCGTTTCCATCAAAAAACAATCCATCTCAGTGAAGCAGGCCGAGGGCTTTTACGCCGTCCACGCCGCGCGGCCCTTCTTCAACGACCTCTGCGCATTCATGGCCTCTGGCCCGCTGTTTCTCATGGTTCTTGAGAAGGATAATGCGATCGCGGACTTACGCAAACTGATGGGCGCCACCAACCCGGCCAACGCCGAAGAGGGAACAATACGCAAAAAGTTTGCCGGCTCCATCCAGGAGAACGCCATCCACGGCTCCGACGGCGAAGAGACCGCGGCGTTTGAGATTGGCTACTGGTTCGCCGGATACGAGCTGGTGTAATCGCGACGTGCCCCACGCTCGGCTGCTCAAAGGCGCATCATGAAAAGAGTTTCCATTTCGGCCGCCTTGCTGATTGTGTCGCTGGCGGCCGCTCCATTGTGCGCGGCGTCGGGCATCGTCAGGCCCGGCGATCCATGGGTCGATAATCGCGGGCAGCGCATTCAGGTGCACGGCGGCGGCATCACATTTTGGAACGGCACTTACTACTGGTTTGGCGAAGACCGCACTCCGTCAAACGACCCTGACAAGCGCTACGTTGCCTGTTACGCTTCGCGCGATCTCGTCCACTGGAAGTTTCGCCGCCAGGTGCTGGCGCTCGCCGACCCCGAACACCTGGGCCCGCACTGGGTGCTGGAGCGGCCCAAAGTCTATCCCAATCGAAGCACGCATCAGTTCGTTCTTTATGCGCACCTCGATGATGCGCGTTACAAGTTTGCTCGCGTAATGGTCGCCGTCAGCAATCGCATCGACGGCAATTACAGCTACGTGAAGAGCTTTCGTCCGCTCGATCAGGAGAGCCGCGACATCGGGCAGTTTATTGACGATGATGGGTCAGCCTACCTCATCTTCGAGTCGCGTCCAACGAAAGGTTTTTTCATCGCACGGTTGACCGCTGACTACATGAATGTTGAGAAGACTGCGTTCATCCCCGCTCCGCTTGAGGGCGGCGCACTGGCGCATGTGGGCAATCTCTATTACGTCGTTGGATCGCACATGACCGGTTGGAAGCCGAATCCCAACGTTTACGCGACGTCGACTTCGCTGGCCGGCCCGTGGACGGAGTTCAAGAACCTCGCCCCGCCAGAGGCCAACAACTACCAGTCGCAATCGACCATGCTGGTGAAAGTAGTGGGCACAAAGAAAACCACCGTCATCTTTATGGGCGATATGTGGAAGCCGGACGCGTTGTGGGACTCGCGTTACTTTTGGATGCCGCTCGAAATCAACGGCGACGAAATGAAGTTGCCGCCGCCGCAACCTTGGCAACTTGATGTGAAAGCGGGCGACGCGTCGGCGATTGTGGAGGTGGACTAGTATGCGGGATTCAGATTTACGTCTCGCAACGCTCTTTCTCGATTTCTCGCGCGAAAAGCTTCTCGGCCAGTATTGGCCGCGACTGCGCCAGTGCGTTGAATCGCTCACCGACGAGCAGGTGTGGTGGCGGCCCAACCCGGCCAGCAACAGCATCGGAAACATCATTCTGCATTTGAACGGCAACGTGACACAGTGGCTGGTCGACTCGTTCAATCGCGACGAGGACAGGCGCGACCGTCCCGCGGAGTTTGCGGCGGAAGGCGGATTGACTACCGCGGAACTGCTTAAGAAACTGGGCGCAACCCTGGAGCGCGCTGCGCAGGTTCTCGATCGGCTCAGCGCGGATGAGCTGCAGGCGCCATACGAAATCCAGGGCTATCACGTGCACGGGCTCGATGCCGTTTACCAGGTTGTGGAGCACTTCGGCCTGCACTACGGCCAGATCGCCTACATCACGAAAAGCCTCAGTGACCGCGATCTTGGATTCTATAAAGATCTCACCAAGACGGGCCGCGTGGACTGAAGAGGAACCTGAGGGCCGGGAGACCCTCAGGACAGCCGGTCTCCCACCCCAACGAATAAGAATCATTCGTTTGGGACCCCGGTCTGGAGACCGGCGCTACAACTTTCGCGCGAAGGCTACGCGCGGAATCCCCTGTAAATCAGCAGTGAATTCAATATTTTCGAAGCCGGCTTCACCCAGCAGTGCGTTCACCGGCGGCTCCTGCCCGAAACCGATTTCGAGAATCAGGTATCCGCCAGGTGCAAGTGCAGCGAGAGCCTGCGGAATCAGCCGCCGATACAAATCCAGGCCATCCACACCGGCAAACAGAGCCTGCTTCGGCTCATAGTCTCGAACCTCGACAGCCAGCGACTCGCGATCTGCCTCAGGCACGTAAGGCGGATTTGAAACCACGATGTCGAACAACTCACCCGCGACCGGCTCGAGCAGATCGCCCTCCCGAAAAAGAATCCGCTCCGCTACACCGTTCAGTTGCGCATTCTCGCGCGCCACGCCTAACGCTGCCGTAGAAACATCTGTCGCCGTCACGACCGCGTCCGGCAACGCGTGCGCCAATGCAATCGCAATCGCGCCCGAACCCGTTCCCACATCCACAATTCGCGGCCTGTTGAAGTGTGGCGCCAGCGTCAGCACCTTCTCTACCACGTGTTCCGTCTCAGGCCGCGGAATCAGCACATCGGGCGAAACCCGAAAAGGCAGCCGGTAAAACTCCGTCTCGCCCAGGATGTACTGCATTGGCTCACCGGCGAATCGCCGTTCGAGCATGGCGATATATTGCCCCGCGTACTCGTATCCGAGTTCCTCGTCATGGTGCGCCAGCATCCACGCGCGATTCTTGTCTAACAGGCGCAAGAGCAGAGTCTCTGCGTCACGCCGCGCGCGGTCGCGATGCGGTCCAAGGTGCAAACGCACCGCCGCGCCCACAACGTAGCTTGAAAAAGATGGCATCGTCTTTTTACGCCGCCTGGGTTGCGCCGTCGTCGCCTTTGAGCTGTTCAGACTGGTAATGAGCGACCAGCGCATCGACAACCGGCTGCAGCCGCCCCTGCATGATCAGGTCGAGCTGGTGCAACGTAAGTCCGATGCGATGATCGGTAAGCCGGTTCTGCGGAAAGTTGTAGGTGCGAATTTTCTCGCTGCGGTCGCCGGAGCCAACCTGCGATTTGCGCGCCGCCGCCAGCTCCGCATTCTGCTTCTGCATCTCCATCTCGTAGAGCCGCGAACGCAGCACGCGCAGCCCTTTCTCGCGATTCTTGATTTGCGACTTCTCGTCCTGGCAACTTACCACTGTGCCTGTTGGCAAGTGCGTAATGCGAACGGCGGAGTAAGTCGTGTTCACGCTCTGGCCGCCCGGTCCCGACGAGCAGAACGTGTCGATGCGCAGATCCTTGGCTTCGATCTTGATGTCCACTTCTTCGGCCTCAGGCAAAACGGCCACCGTAATCGCAGAAGTGTGTACGCGCCCCTGCGTCTCGGTCTCGGGAACGCGCTGCACGCGATGCACGCCGCTCTCCCACTTGAGCTGCGAATACACGCGCTCGCCTTCGATAATTGCAATCACTTCCTTGTAGCCGCCCACGCCGCTCTCAGAAAGCGACATTACTTCAACCTTCCACTTATGCTGCTCGGCAAAGCGCGTGTACATGCGGAAGACTTCGGCAGCAAAGAGGGATGCCTCGTCGCCGCCTGTGCCTGCGCGAATTTCAAGAATCACGTTCTTTTCGTCGTTGGGATCTTTGGGCAGCAGCAGCAGCTTTAATTCCTCTTCAATCGCGGCCTGCCGCGGCTCGAGTGCAGCGATCTCTTCCTCGGCCATGGAGCGAATTTCGGCATCGCTCTCACTGAGCATTGCGCGCGCATCGGCCAGGCCCTGCTCAACCAGCTTCAACTCGCGATACTTTTCCACGGGAGTCTCGATCTCGCGCACGGCCTTTGCCGTCTTCTGATACTTTTCGTGATCGCTCAACACTTCGGGCAGAGCAAACTGCGCCTGCAACTCGTTGTAGCGGTGTTCCAATTGTTCAAGGCGGTCAATCATGGCTAATCCCCTGACCCTGGACGCGGGTCTGTTATGGAAGTGAACGAGTGAAATATTGAACGGGCGCAGGAAGAGTGTATGCGGCGGGGGCCGCTAGAGGAGGGCCGAGATGGGCTCGAAGAGAATCACTGCGTCTCTTAATTCTACCGCGAATTTGATTCCACGGCACTTTGATGCTCACTTTGATAGCTTTGATTCGAGCTTCCCAATCGCCTGAATGACGCCGCCAGAGAAACCATCGCCGCAGCCCAACCGCCCGCACGACGAGCGATGGCAATTGCGTGACTTTGCCGCGGCCGCCGGTCTTTTTCTTGCCACCGCTTGCGAAGTGCTCTGGCAAAATGCTCACGTCGCCGTTCTCTGGGACGCGAGTTATACCCTCGATAGCGCCATGCGCATCGCTCTCGGGCAAATGCCCTACCGCGATTTTCCATTTGTCCATGCGCCGCTCACGTTTCTCATCCAGGCCGCCGTCATCCGCCTTACCGGCCGCGTGTTCTTTCACCACGTTCTCTACGCTGCCATTATGGGCGGGCTCGGCACCGTTCTTACCTGGCGCATCATGCTCCGGTCGCTGCGGCCGCGGGTTGCATCTGGCTGGACAATAGCGCTTCTGCTCGCCGCGCCACTCTCTTTTCTGGGCGTCTACTCGATCCTGCCGTTCCCTTCTTACGACTGCGACTGCGCCGTTGCCATTCTTGCCGCCGTCTGGTTTCTGCAGCGGCTTGATTCCGCACCCGCAGGCACTTTGCGCTTGCACTGGCGGGGATTCGCAACCGGCTGCGTTGTCTGCCTGCCGCTGTTGGTCAAGCAAAACATGGGGCTGCCGTTTTTTCTGGCGGCCCTGGGATCGGTGATGCTTCTGCTTTGCTCCAGTTTGTTTCGCCGCCAGAAAATCGAGGCCGGTCAGGTCCCAGCTTCCGCGCTTGTCGCTGTTGCTGCCGGCGCCGCATCAATCTTTTTCGCCGCGCTGCTCGTTCTTCACTTCACCGCCGGGGTCGGCAACTACATCCACTGGACAATTGGCTTCGCTGCCCAGCGCCGCTTGCCCGGCCTGCTCGTGATGACCGGCATCTACTCCGATGCCAGCCTGCGCTGGACCCTGCCTGCCGCCATCGCGGCCCTCGTGTTGCTCACCTGGCGCCGAATTTCTGGTCGACTGTCCTCGATTGTAGCCTTTCTTCTACTCTTGGCGCCTTTGTTTGCCGTGCTCAGCGCTCTCTGGCGCTATTCGGATGACCCCGACAGTTTCGGCGACACCCTCATTACGCTCTGGCCGTTGCTTCTGCTTCTGGCCGCACTGCTGGCGATCCGCAATCTCATTCGCTTCCGCAGCCTCACCCTGCGCTCGCTTCTACCCCTCATTTTGCTTGCCGCTATTCACGGCGCTTTGCTCTCGCAGCAGCTATGGGGATCGACCTACGCTATCTGGCCGTTGCTTGCGATTCTCGTCGCCGATCTGCTTGCTTTTCTCGCCGGCCGAACGTCGCTCCGCTCGGCGCATTCGTGGTTTGTTCCCGCTCTGGCAGGCATTGCCTCCGTGACGTTGCTGGCTTGCGGGGCAGTCTACACGGTCAGCGAAGAGCGAATCTCCTACGTGAACCTTCCCGACGGACCCATCGAGCATTCTCAGTTCCCGCAGCTCGCGGGCGCATCTGCACCCGGACCCTATCTGCCGGAACTCGACGAATTGCTGCGCTACGCCGCCGCCAATATCCCACGGAATGACGGCATCATTCTGCTTCCCGGCGAAGACCCGTTCTACTTCGTCACTGGACGCACGCCGCAATTTCCCGTGCTTCTTTTCGACAAGACCACCGACCCTTACTCGCCAGAAGAGACAGCCGCTCTCGCGAGCGCCCGAAACATTCGCTGGCTGATTGTTAAGCACGACCTGCAGATCAAGGAAGACGCTACGCCCAATCGCGCCCCAACCCTCGAAGCGCTGCTGCCCGAGTTCTCTTCCGCCGCGCACCTTCGCGGGTACGATATTTACAGGCGCAACTGAGTCGATCGTTCCGGTCGCTCGAATTAAGCCATCAGTGAAGGCGCACGCCAATGTCAACCAGTCCCGAACAAATTGCCGCGGACCTTAACGTTCTGGCCGGTTTTCTCGCGCTCGACGATTTCGGCGGCGCGCTTCCAACGCCGCATGATCTGCGCTCCGTTGGGGTCATTATGTTGTTTGGCAACCAGGTGGTGGGCACACTCACTCGGGCATGTTGGCTGACGAAATTGGCGCCGCAAGCCACCTTGCTTTTTTCCGGAGGCGTCGGCCACTCCACGCATCTGCTGTATGAGAACTTCTGCGCAGACTTGAGTCTCGCAACTCAATGCGCTGTTACTCCCGAAATGGCCGAGGCCGAAATGTATTCCGCTTTGGCGCAAGGCGCATTCGGCATTCCCGCTGATCGCATTCTGGTTGAGGATCGATCGGCGAACGGAGGAGAAAACGCCCGATTCAGCATTCGCGCCCTCAAGGATGCCGGGTTGGCGCGGGGCACAATTCTGCTTCTACAGGACCCGACGATGCAGCGCCGGTCTGTTCTTACCTTCGAACGCGAAGCTGAGCTGGCCGGCATTGAGATGCGCCCGCTCAGCCACTCGACCTTTGTACCTTGCGTTGAGGCCGCAATGGGCGGGGATGTTCGCGTCCGCGCCGATCAAGCCGTGGGGAGCTGGTCATTCTTGCGCCTGGCGGCGTTGCTGCTCGGCGAAATTCGGCGATTGCGCGACGATGAAAATGGATACGGGCCGCGGGGACGGAATTTTATTGCCCATGTCGATTTACCCGATGCGGTGCTGGAGAGTTATGAGCGTCTTATGGCCAGCGATCTGATTGCCACTCTCGAGCGGTCCGGGGATGCTCGCGCGTGAAAAGCTGATCAGCGTCACGTTGTTGCGCAGCGCAAGTTCAGGCGAGATAAAGGCGCCTGCGGGCCTGGAGGCCCGCAGGGACAACCGGGCTGGAGCCCGGCGCTACTTCTACCCGGCGCTACTGTGTCTGAGGGGCTTGGGGAAATGCAGGCTCTAACTTCTCTTCGGAACCTTCCGCGATCGCTTCAGATCTTCCCAGTCCTTCTCGGTCTGGTCGGCATACATCACTCCAAATCGCGCCAGAGCATCTGCAAATCCATCGCCTGAGCCAAGGTAGCCGGCAATCACCAGCGGATCGCCCGAGCGTCCGTGCCCGCGAGCGAGCAATTCGCCGCAAACTTCGGCGTAAGCCTTCAGGCCGTCACCGCACAGATCCTCAATCTCGATCGATCCCTTGTGATCGTTGAGCTGGCGCACCAGGTAGCTGCGAGATCCAAGATGCGTCCAGCCCAGGAACGGATCGGTTTGCAGCTGCATGGCCCGCTGCCCCTCTGCCGTGCGTTGCCCATTGTGGTGCGGAGGCTCGGCGTCGGGCAGATATGGCGCGTAGGCCGATGCGGTCTCTTCCTTGATCTGCAAAAATAACGGATCGCCTGGACCGTTGCCCTCGAGATATACGCAATAATCGCGCAGCCCCACCGAGCCGGTTCCCACTACCTTGAATGCCACGTCGATGGGCCGGTACATCGAGAGCAGGTGCTGCCGCTGCGGCTCAAGCATGGCACGGTAAGGAACCAGCGACGCCAGAACGGCAGAAGCCGTTGCCGCGGAGACGCGGGTCAGTATCGGCTTCACCACTTTGAAATGTCTCGGCGCACCTTCAACTCCGCCTTCCGGCTCCGTCAGTTGCTCGAGCGTGTGCAAAGGAGTGGCTCGCTCCGCCTTGATCAGCGCCAGATGCACAGGCTTTGCCAAGCCCATCCGATGCACCACATATCGCCCCACCTCGAGCATCGGCATTTTGGCAAACGCGCGCATCTGCGCCGAATAGCGCTCAATGCAGGCCTCGACCGCCTTGCGCGAGGCGCTATCCTTGTGCCCGCTGGCGCGGCCCGCAAGCACGAGCGATGCCGCCATGCGCTTCAGGTCCCACTCAAAGGGGCCGCGAATGGACTCGTCGAAATCGTTAATATCGAACACCAAGCGGCCGTCGGGCGCGGCAAATGCGCCCAGGTTGCGCACATGCGCGTCGCCGCATAGCTGGCTCACGATTCCAGTATTTGGAGTCATCGCCAGGTCGGCTGCCATTACCGGCGCGGCCCCGCGAAAGTAGGAAAATGGCGACTGGGCCATTAACTCATACTTCAACTTGACCAGCGCCGGCACGCGCCCGCGCATTGAGTGATCGAGCAGTTCCAAGGCTCGCGCCGGCCGCAGCCGGGGGTGAAGTTGATCGTGTTGCTGGCGGCCGATCTGCCTGCGCCGCATCTGTCCGAATTTGCGTTTTTCCTGCGCGCTCGTACCTTGCATGAGCCGGAAGATATACCCTTTGCCTTCGCGGCGCAATACGGTGCGGCCTCCCAGGCAGCATTCGGGAAGCAGAAGCAGCAATTGAGTTTACGATGAGCGCGGCGTCAATCTTCGCCGAAGAACCGCTTCCTTGCCGCTTCGTCGGCGGGAAAGTCGGGTCCCGCGAAGAGCGAGTCGGGCTGGCGGGTGGGGTCTTCGCCAATCAGCGGCATGGCCCGAGCGCGCCGCGCGTCGGCCTCCGGTCCGGTGGCGAGATACATGGCGTTGAACCATTGGTTCATGGTGTGCATCCGGCTTGCATACCCATCGTGCTCGGCGGCGTATGCGTGTCCCGCGGCGTCCCAACCGCCGGTTTGCAGCAGCTGATCGCGCAGCACCCGGGCATCGCGCAGTGTGAGCGAAAGGCCCTGCCCCCAGGTTGGATCGCTCGACGCGGCCGTGTCGCCCAGCAACGCTACTCCATCGCAGTACGGGTGATTGACCCAGCTATGGGCACAGCTGAAGGTTGCCAGCGGACCGGCCCGCATTACCTCGTCGAACAGCGCGGCATTGGCGCCAGTCTTTCTGCAGCCATCAACAAATCTGGCCAGGTCGCCGGGCCCCTGGAATCGCGCATGCGCCGCGTCGTGGTAACAGAGATACACGCGCGCGCGTCCGCCGCCCTGGGGCGCGATGATTACCAACTGCCCCAGTTCGAAGTTGTAGATTGCCTGGCAGGTGTCTTCCGCGGCCGGAATGTTGTCGGCGAGAATTCCGGCGATCATCATGTCTTCGGGATCGCGCAGAACCGGGAAGCAGGCTGAGGTGCGAACCACTGAGGAACGTCCTTCTGCGCCCACTACCAAGCGCGCGGAGATGGTTTCGACGCGGCCTTCTTCTTCAACTACGATGGTGGGCGGGGCGCCCGGCCGCACTTCGCGAACTGCTGCGCCGCGCCACACGGTTGCGCCCGCGGCAGCTGCACACTTCAACAGCGACTCCTGCATGACGGGGTGGTGGCAAGCCAGCCAGGGCAACCGATGAACTGTGGAGGGGATGACTTCACGATGCTCCACCAGGCTGCTCGAAACGTAGGTATCGACCCATTGGAGGAAATGCGCGCCGGCTTCGGCGAAGCTATCGGCAATGCCCAGAGACTGGACCTCAGTGTGTCCCCAGCAAACCACCACTTCGCCGCGAACGCGGTCTTTGAATTGCCGTTCGCGCTCAATGACCAGCACTTTTGTGCCGTACCGCGCCATGTTGATGGCCAGTGCAGCCCCGCCAATGCCGCCGCCGGCAATGGCCAGATCGTACGTTGTCGACATGCTTTGTCCTTCCGGTGAGTTTTTACAATGTACGAGGCCCGGCTGGAATCGGGCAAGCTTTTTTCTCTCCCAAGGCAAATGCTGTGTGTGGTTTGCGGTTTCAATGCTCTACGATGGAAATGCCCCGCCATTGCAGGCCGGTGTCATGGCCGGGCGGCTTTATACTCAACCAGGTCTCGATCGCCGTTCCCTTTTATCGCGCCGATCTACACTGGGACTTCCGGAGCTTCAGGCACGCTCCGCCAATCCCTGCGTCCCTGGCTGGACCCTTTATCAGGAGGATCTCCTTTTGACACGCGCATCCGCTTTTATGCTCTCTTGCGTGCTTGCTTTGCCGCTCGCCGCCCAAGTTGCCGCACAGGCCCCCGGTCAGCAACCGCCGCTCACGGTCGAGGAAATTTACAGCCACGGCTCGCTCGCAGGCATTCCCCCTGAAGACCTTTCGTGGTCGCCCGACGGCCACCATCTTACGTACATCGACGATGGTCAGCTGATGGACCTGAACATCTCGACCGGCAAACCTGAAGTGCTGATCAACCGCGACAAGCTGGCGCCGCTCATCAAGGGTGACGGCTCTGAGCAGGACCGCGACCACCGCGCCCGCTACCACGAGGCAAATTACTTCTGGTCGCCCGACTCCGAGCACCTGCTCTTTGATTCCGATGGCTACCTTTGGCTTTATGACCTCAAGACGAGCACCGGCGTTCAGGTGGGCAATACCGGTTCCGACTCCGGCGACGACCCAAAGTTTTCCCCCGATGGCAGCGACATCTCTTTCATTCGCAGTCACGGCCTCGAGGTTATCCGGCTGCGCGAGGGCGGCCAACCCACCATAAAAGTTGCGCCGGCGCCCAACCCTGAAACTATCGAGGGCCAGGTGGACTGGGTTTATCTCGAAGAACTTGAAGTGCGCAGCAATTACTTCTGGTCTCCCGACTCAAAGTCCATTGCCTTTCTCGAAATGAACGAGGCCGAGGTGCCCAAGTATCCAATCACCGACTGGATTCCCACGCACGCCACTGTTGATGATCAGCATTATCCGCAGCCAGGCGACTCTAATCCTGCGGTGCGTGTTGGCGTGGTGGGAGCCAACGGGGGCCGCGTGTCCTGGATCAAGCTTCCCATCGTTTCCGGGCAGGATTACATTCCGCGATTCGGCTGGGTCGACGACAAGACTGTATGGATCGAGACGGTCACCCGCGACCATAAGCACCGCGACATTTACTTTGCGGATCCCGGCAAGGGCCTGGTTCGCCGGGTGCTCGAAATCAAAGACGACAAGTTTGTCGACGATAACTACGATGTCGACCTTGGCGACGGCTACCTGGTGCTCAGCAACTGGACAGATGGCCACAACCATCTCTACTTGTACAGCTACAACCAGCGCGGGCCCCTCGATGCCGAGGCCGCGCTCGACAAGCAGCTCACGCAGGGCGATTTCGAGGTCGGCGACATTTCTCGCGTCGACTTCAAAAACAAGTTTGTCGATTACGCATCAAACGAAGGCAACGTTGAAGAACAGCAGCTTTGGCAGGTTACTTTCGACGGCAAGAGCGAGCCGCTGACCATCGCGCGGGGCTTCCACACCGGCTCATTTGCGCCTGCCGGTTCCGCATTCGTTGACCGTCATTCCACGCGGATGGACCCGGCTGCTGTCGAACTCTGCCAGTCGCCGGACAGATGCAGTGTCGTATATCAGCCGCCATCGCTCGATCAATACCATCTGCATGCGCCCATCGATCTCACCGTCAAGGCTCACGACGGAACCACGCTTTATGCAACGTTGCTACTGCCCGAGGGCGCAGCCTCGCCGGCATCCGTGCCACTCATCGTCAATCCCTACGGCGGACCTGGTGCGCAGACGGTCGAGAATCACTGGTCCGACTCAATCTTCTTCGACGAAATTCTCGCCGAGCACGGCTTTGCGGTTGTCCACGTGGATAATCGCGGCATGGGAATGCGCGGGCGCGATTTTGCCCAGGCCTGCTATCACAATTTCGGCCCAATTCAATTTGAAGATCAGATGACGGCGGTCGACGCTGTTCTGAGCCAGTACTCGCAGCTCGACCCCAAGCGCCTGGGCTGGTGGGGATGGAGCTGGGGCGGCACATTCACGCTTTACGCGCTTTCGCACACCGATCGATTTCGCGCCGGCGTTTCGGTTGCGCCGGTTACCGACTGGCGCAACTATGACTCCATCTACACTGAGCGTTACATGGGCTTGCCCAGCGACAACGCCGATCGCTATCGCGACGATTCGGTGGTCAATTCTGCCGCGCAACTGAAGGGAAGACTGCTGATTGCCCACGGCACCGGCGACGACAATGTGCACATCGAAAACACGGTGCAGTACGTTCAAAAGCTGATCGACGCCGGCATTCCGTACGACCTGCAGATTTTTCCCCGCAAGACGCACTCCATCGCCGGAAAAGAGGCGCGCACTGAGCTCTTTAACCGCATCCTGGCGCAGTTTGAGATGTATCTGAAGCCGCAGGTCCAGTGAAGGGTGGAGGAGTGAGTGAAGGAGTGAAAGGGCGGGCGAGGGTCAGATTTACACTTCGCGCCGGTTGAAGATTTCGTCCTTTTCGCGGCAGCCGCACTTGGAGCACTCGAGGCAGCAGACAATTAGCACGGCTATTCCCACCGTCACGAGGACGGCGAGCGTCGTAGCATTCCACCCGAGCCATGCCAGCAAGCTATGCATACCTACTATTGGAGACGCGCAATTCTTGGAGAAGGTTGCGCTGTTTCCACCCAATCAAAGTCTCAAGACTGTTGCGGAGTTCAATACTAATCCATTGGCCTCACAAGAGTCTGTGTTCAACAATATTTTGCCTTAAAATGCAGGTTTTCAGAACAAAAAAGTTCTTGCAATACGGAGAATAAAAAGCGAAGATAGTATATCGAGGGGAACGGCTTGGGCCGAAATCGGGCGAGATCGAAGAAGCCTGGCCCATCCCCGCTCGACAGGACCGTCTATCCGGCACAAGGCGTTCTGGTTTTGGCATGAGCAGCGCACCCATCCCGGTTGAGACTCGCGCGGTTGAACCGTGGCCGGCCGAGCTTGCGCAGCTGGCAGAATCCTCGCCTGCCGCGCGCCAGCAACCCCTTGCAGCGCCGCATGTTAACTGGCTTTTTGTCGATCTCAATTCCTATTTTGCTTCGGTTGAGCAGCAGGTGCGGCCCGAGCTGCGCGGCAAGCCGGTTGCGGTTGTCCCCATGATGGCCGACACCACCGTCTGCATTGCCGCGAGCTACGAAGCCAAGGCTTTTGGCATTCGCACCGGCACGGTGGTCGCCGACGCAAAACGGATGTGCGCCGATCTGGTCCTCGTCGAGGCCCGCCACGACATCTACGTTCACTACCATCACCGCGTCGTTGAAGCGGTGGAAAGCTGCGTGCCGGTCACGGCCGTCTGCTCCATTGATGAGATGGCATGCCGGTTGATGGGCCGCGAGAGGCCACTTCGTGCGGCACTCGACCTTGGCGTTCGAGTCAAGGCAGCAATCCGCGAGCACGCCGGCGAAATGCTGCGCAGTTCGGTTGGCCTGGCCACCAATCGATACCTGGCCAAAGTTGCCAGCGACATGGAAAAGCCCGACGGCATCGTTGCTCTTCCCCTCGACATTCTGCCCTATGCGCTGCGCCAGCTTACGCTGCGCGACCTGCCCGGCGTCGGCGCGCGCACTGAGAAGCGCCTGAATGCCCAGGGCCTGAATAGCATGGACGACGTGTTGGCTCTCGATTGCGAAAAGGCAGGCCAGCTCTGGGGATCGGTGTGGGGCGAGCGGCTGTGGCACTGGCTGCAGGGCGAGGACTTTGAGATGGCTGAGACCGAGCACCTGAAGTCCATCAGCCATTCGCACGTGCTGGCACCCGAGATGCGCACCGCCGAAAAGGCCTGGGCTGTGGCTCACAAGCTGCTCCACAAGGCCGCGATGCGCCTGCGCCAGCATAAGCTCTGGGCAAGCGGCATCGGCCTCGCCATCGGCTTTGCCGTACCGCGCAGCGATTCGGCCTCTGCCCCTAAGCCCGTCTCCAGCTTCGGCGTCCCGACGCGCGGATGGAAGAGCGAGATAAAACTAAGCGAGTGCCAGGACAATGCGATGCTGATTGCCGCGCTGCGCCGCATGTGGGAGTCGCGACCATCAGGCCAGGAATACGACCACCCCTACTTCATCGGCGTCAGCCTCAATGGACTGGTTCCCGACCGCCTGCATTCGCTCAACCTTTTCGACGCCCTCGACGGCGAGCAAAGCCGCGCCCGGCTGCTTGAGGCCATGGACGAGCTGAATACGAAATACGGCATGAGCACGCTGGCGCCGGCCTCGATGCTGACCGCCTTCAAGGCTGCGCCCACGCGCATCGCCTTCCATAGCATTCCCGAGCTGTTTTAGCGAGTCAGCGTCGAGGGCCTGGCGCCACGGTTTTGTTTGGTTGACGGCCTCTAAGGCTGATTATTCGTGCAAGTAAGCGATATTTTGGGCGATGATGAAGAAAACGCCTCGCCCACAGCGATGAGACATCTTAGCCTCCTCCGCGAGACGCTTCCGATTTTGCATTGCGACAATCCTCTCAAAACGCCAGGGCAATCGCATTTGGATTTCTAAATGCGGGCAGGAATAGCTTTGAAAGGGCACGGCTTCAGCCGTGCCGAAACTTGGCGCGAAAAACGGACCGACTTTAGCCGCTGAGGGATGCTCTTGGGATGAAAACCCATCCCTCAGGGCCTAAAGGCCGAAGAAACTCATCGGGATATGCTTACGGCACGGCTGAAGCCGTGCCCTTTCAAAACAGAATCATCCCGCAATCTGAAATACGATTGCCCTGCCCAGAACGCCGCTTTACTGCTGAGCCCAAGCATTGAGACAGGTATAACTCCCGCGAGGTCGCGAATGGAAACAAACTTGGGTTTGCGTCAAAATGCGAAGTGGATGATGTGGACATCTTCAGCGCTATTTGCCATGTGCGAGCTTGGGGCAGCTATACGGCTGAGTCGTCACGCCGAAAATCCTGTGCTCTACGTCGTGCCACTCCTTCTACTTTTCCCGATGGCGTTTGGATGGCTGGCCTTCAGGCGCGTTTCGAATTGGGAGGGCCGGAGCGAGATGAGCGCGGAGGTTGCCGCGCGAGTAGATTCGGTCACGAGTGTCCTAGTACTATTCGTCTATATACTTTTCCTGCTCGCCTCTGATCTGAAATGAGCCACAGTAGGTCGAGGTGATCCAGGGATCGGCGAGGCACGGGACTGACTCGCTGCTTTAGTGAATCATTTTCGACTTGCGCGCCATGTAGTCGCGCAGCAGGTATTGGCCGAGCGTGTCAGGAGTGGTGAAGTACGCCTTGCCGCGGCACATCTCGCTCACCTTGTGCACAAACTGAACCAGCCCAAAATCCTGCGCCAGCATGAATGTATTGATCATTACATTCGAGCGCTTGCACCGCGCCACTTCTTCAAGCGTTTCGCTCACCACCAGTGGATCGAGCCCATACGGATTCTTGTAAATCCGCCCGTCGGGCAGCGTGAGCGCGCTGGGTTTGCCGTCGGTGATCATCACAATCTGCTTCATGTCTTTGCGCTGGCGAGCGAGGATGCGCTGCGCCACCCGCAGCCCCTCGCGCGTGTTGGTGTGCCACGGTCCTACTTTCACCCGCGCGAGCTGCGACACCGGCAACTCCTCGGCCGAGTCGTGAAACAGCACCAGCGAGAGCGAGTCGCCGGGATACTGCGTGCGGATGAGGTGCGACAGCGCCATGGCCACGCGCTTGGCCGGAGTGAAGCGGTCTTCGCCGTACAAAATCATCGAGTGCGAGCAATCGAGCATCACCACCGTTGCGCATGAGCTTTGATACTCGCACTGGTGCACGTGCAGGTCTTCGTATTCCATGTTCAACGGCAGCCCGATGCCCTCGCGCGCAATGGCCGAACTCAGTGTCGTTGTCGCATCAAGGTTGAGCGTGTCGCCAAACTCGTAGCGCCGCGATCCGCCGCTCGTCTCAATGCCCGTGGCCCAGTGGCGCGTGTCGTGCCGGCCGTAACTCGATTTGCCCAGCGTGCCCATCAAATCGCGGAGCGTCTTGAAGCCCAGAAAGTCCATGCTCTTGTCGGTCACCTCGAACCGAACCCGGCCCTCAACTTCGCCTACCTGTCCATCCACGTTCGAATCGCGAGTGGGGCCATTCATCGGCTGCGAATTGATATAGTTCTCCTGCTCCAGGCGCTCCATCAACCTGTCGAGCAGCTCATCGAGCGTGCCCTCGGCCTCCATTTGCTGCAGCCGGTCGCGCGTCTCCTGACTGAGGAAATCGCCCTTCAGCAGCAGGCGGCGCAGCGCCTCGCGCAGGTCGTCCATGTTGTGCTGCAGATCTTGAAAGTCGCCCCAGGGATTGTAGTAGCCCGAGTCGAGCAGATAGTCAGAGAGCCCCTTGAGCAATTCGTCAAGGTCGATCTCCGACGCCAGGTCGCCCGTATATCTGGTGTACCGAACCCGCTTCATCTCGGTTCCCTCAGTCTCTTAGCACTTGTTCCTTCGTTCCCTTGTTCCCTGTCTCAATTCAGTCCGCCCCTTCTCGTCTTCCGCGTCCTTTGCCAGTCCTCGAAATCGACTTCGAGTTCTTCGCGTTGCGGATTGAACTCGTCGCGTTCGCGCCGGCGCTGCTTCTCCTGCGCGGTAAAGCCGTGCTCCTGGCTGCGGCTTAGTTTGCGATGCGCGGCCATGCCCTCAAGCAGAAACTCCGCAGCCGCAACAACGCGCGGAGCGGGATCGGATGACTTCACCTCGAGCGGCGTCAGCATCTCAATCAATCCCTGAATCTGTTTCAGATCTTTGAGCGCGTTCGCGGCCGGCTGATTGTCATCGAGCTTGAACGTGCCGCCCAGGTTGAACCACTCCTCAATCTGGCTGGTGTCTTCGCCCTCAAAGTAGCAGTCGTAAATCTTTGCCACGGCTACGCGGATCAGCTCTTGCACCACCGTGTCGGCACCTTTCATCTCGCCTTCGTATTCCAGCTCAAGCTTGCCCGTGATGCCCGGCAGCGCGGCGTAGATATCGCCCACGCGCGGCACCACCAGGCTTTCGCCCGCAATGAGCGCGCGCCGTTCGGCATTTGAGATTACGAGTTCCATCGTCGAGATCGGCAGCCGCTGACTTACGCCGCTGCGCTTGTCAACTTTCTTGTCTTCGCGCGCGCTGAACGCAACCTGCTCCACAATCTCGCGCACGTATTGTGCAATCTCAATTTGCGCACTGCCACGATCGGCCCACGCCTCTTGCGTTGTGATGGCTATGCCTTCTTCCAGCGTCTCTGGGTAGTGGGTGCGAATTTCCGATCCAATGCGGTCTTTGAGCGGAGTAATAATCTTGCCCCGCGCCGTGTAGTCCTCAGGATTGGCGCTGAACACAAGTGCGACATCGAGCTCGAGCCGCACCGGGTAGCCTTTAATCTGCACGTCGCCTTCCTGCATGATGTTGAACAGCGCCACCTGGATTTTGCCGGCCAGGTCGGGCAGCTCGTTGATGGCGAAGATGCCGCGATTGGCCCTCGGCAGCAGCCCGTAGTGCATGGTCAATTCGCTGGCCAGGTGCTGGCCGCCGCGCGCGGCTTTGATGGGGTCAAGATCGCCCACCAGGTCGGCGACTGTTACATCGGGCGTGGCCAGCTTTTCAACGTAGCGTTCGTCGCGGCTCAGGAAAGCAATGGGCGTGGCTTCGCCTTTTTCGGCAATCAGGTCGCGGCAGCGGCGGCACAGCGGCGCGTACGGATTGTCGCGAATCTCGCATCCCGCCACGTATGGCGTGTGCTCATCGAGCAGCGCCGTCAACGCGCGAAGGATGCGGCTCTTGGCCTGTCCGCGCAGGCCCAGCAGGATAAAGTTCTGCTTCGACAGCACCGCGTTGACAATCTGCGGCACCACCGTGTCTTCGTAGCCCACAATGCCGGGAAAGATGGTGTCGCGCGCCTTGATGCGAGCCATTAAATTGGCGCGCATCTGGTCTTTCACACTGCGGTTCTTCAGGCACGGCTCAGAAAAAAGGGAACTCTTCCTCAGTTCCCCCAACGTTTGGGGAAGCGTGTGTGCGGCAGACATCGGGGCTCCTGTCTTGCTCGAGTGCGGCCGGCTGCTTGTGCATCAGCCGGGGGTATTTTTTAGACGCGCGGGACGGGGAAAATCGGTCATTTCGACCGTGAATGCAGTATGCTCCCATTCCCGCTGGTTGGCAAAAACGTGCCGTCGCGCCTCTACGGCCGCTTCTCCAACAAATTTGCAAAGGGGAGCGCATTAGCTCGCTTGTAAAGCAACGGGATCAGGATTTGCGGAAAATCATCGGGCTGTTGTGGCCTCACGACCAACGGTTGATCGCTTTTCGAATCGAAATACTGCTCCGTCGATCGGTGAAATCGATTCATTACGAACGGGCCTTCAGCCTTGTAGTACCATCCCCAGTCGGTGCGCAGCTCGAACTGGATTGAATCGAGGTAGCCTCCCCGCGAGTAGCAGTATTTGGTGTAGGCCTCCATATTCCTGGCCGGCGCGCTGGTTTTCACCAGCATCGATCGGTCTGACTCGTCCCACACCTCGGCCGAGACGCCTTCACCGGGAGTCAGTTGGGGCACAACATCAATGCTTTTAAACTCGGCCCAGGGATGGTGCGCATCGACCTGCGCAAACACGCGCTGCGCCGGCCCGGCAGGGTTGATGTCGCAGGGGGCAGCGTAAAGACTGAATCCACATAGAAATAGCAATAACGCGATGGTTCCCGTACGAATCGTCATTAGTCGTATTATGACGCGCCGGAACCGCCTATGGATTCACGGAATTGCGGGGCTTCAGCTTACGCATCGAGGCGCTACACTGGTTTGTCCCAAATCTTTTGCCGGAGTTCTGCCTTTTGCCGGGTTTTCGCACGTTGCCTCATCTGCTCTCTGCCGCGCTCGCTGCATTGGTTGCCGTCTCTCCCACTCTTCACGGCGCCACTCGCCTTGAAGCCGCGCCGGTTCCGGCTGAGATGCGCTCGTACTTCTTCGCCATCACCGTCAACGGCCGGCGCGTCGACGTGGTTCAAGCTGCCGCCAATTACGAATTCGCCAACTTCGACATCATCGGCCCGGCCGAAATTACGATCACTGCCGCCGAGACCGGTTTCTGGGAGCATGGAGTCGACATTCAGCCATGGCGTCTCGGACTGCGCGCCACGCGCAACGGGCAAACTATCCGCTTCCGCATCGGCGGGCCGGTGAAGCTGGCCATCTCGCGGCCCGATGACTTTCTCAATCGCGCGCACATGTTGTTTCTGTTTGCCGGCTCGCCACCCCCGCCGCCGCCGACAGGCCCCAACGTTACCGTGATTCCCGCGGGCCTGCATCGGCAAAGCCTCAATCCCAAATCCGGCGACACCATTTATCTCGAGCCTGGCGCATTTATCTACGGCAGTGTCAACCTTTGGAACGTGGAGAATGTGAAAGTGATGGGCCGCGGGACGATTGTGTACGACGGCCCGCAGGACCCCGAACACGACGAGGGCTGGATGCAGAAGCCCGACTGGCACTGCATCGGCGCGAATCAGGCGCGCAACGTGGAGATCGACGGCCTCACCTGCATCATTCGCTCGCGCACCTGGTCAATCCAGATGAAAGACTCGTCGGGATTTACCTACGACGACCTGCGCGTGGTGGGCGGCAACCCCGGCAACGCCAATCAGGATGGCATGGACTGGCTCGGCGGCGGCGACGCCGTGGTGCGCAATTCATTCATCCGCGCCTCTGACGACGACCTTGCCATGCAGGGCAACTGGGACGGCTATACCCAGGACGACATTCTGCGGCCCGGTCACGATGTGCGTAACATTCTGATCGAGAACACCGAGCTTTCCACATCCATCTCAAACATCGTGCGTGCCGGTTGGCCGCAGAAGATATTCGACTCGTCCAACTTCACCCTTCGCAACTCCGACATTCTGCACGCCGGCATTGGCGCGTGCGGGCAAACTTTCGGGCTGATCGGTTTCTGGGGCGCGAAAGACGCCAAGGGCGACCACCAGGGCTTTCTCTTCGAGAATCTCTTTCTCGATAACTGGTATTCGCTCGCGCAACTTGAGCAGGAGCAGCCCTCGCTCCGGAATTTCGTATTCCGCAATATCTGGGCGTTGGGTCAGCCGCCGCTGGCAGGCTCAACCATTACCGGCGCTGTGTCGGGGGTGGTCTTTGACAACGTAAAGTACGGACAGACGCGCGTCGACTCCGATGCGGCGTTGCCGCTCACCGTTACTGGCGGCGCGGCGCAACCGCAGTTCATCGCAACCCACACGTCTACCGCAGCCTTTACCGTTGCGCCAGCCACGGCTGGGCCGCGTCGATCCATCGAATTCGCAGCGCAGGCTGCGCCTGATGCGCGCTATACCTGGCTCTTTGGCGATGGAACTGAGGCCCACGGCCGACGCGAGCGCCATCGCTTTGCGGATGCGCTTGGAACCCAGCTTGACGGAGCGAACGGCGCTGGACGATTTCGAGTTCTGCTGCATGTTGAAGACAAAGCCGGCCACCAGGACTGGGCAGAGCAGGACGTAGTGGCCGTTGATCGGTGGCTGCCGGCCGCGACTGACGCGGCGACGCAGTCCGGACTCGCTTACGGAATCTATCCCGGCGAGTGGACTGAGCTGCCCGATCTCTCGGCGCTCAAGCCTACACTCAGCGGCCAATCGCAGAATCTCGAAGCCAGTGCGCAGGGATTCACGCGTTATGCGGTCGCGTGGGATGGGTTCATCGACGTTCCTGCCGACGGCGGCTACAACTTTTATCTTCTCGATCCCGATGGCGCGCGGCTGGTTATCGACGGCAGCGAAGTGGCGAAGACCGGTCCGCCGTTTGCGCAGGTATGCGGATCGCCGGGGAATGCGATGCGCTTTGCGGTGGGGTCGCTGGGATTGCGCGCAGGGAAACACACAATCCATATTGAAGGGTTGCATTCGGATTCGAACCAGGCGCCGCGGCTGATGTGGCAGGCGCCGGGAGGGGGGCTGGTGGATGTGCCGGCAAAGGCGTATTCGAGGAGCGGAAACTGAGTGAAAAACCGTGGAACTGTGAAGCGAGTGTCTATAAGCCGCTGAATCTATTGAATGTCGTTTCACCGTTTCACGGGAAAAAATGATTAGGACAAGGAATGGTTGACTCCGCGCCGTTGGGACGGCCGGAAGAGCAAATGTCATTTGAGCTGTACATAGGATTATTGTGCGCTAAAGACTAGAAATTACCTGCAAAGGGCGGAAAGATATTTTGGCCGCGTTTTGGGTTTGGGAATGTGGACCTGGGCATTTGTGGTTTCCCACCCATTTCGCAAAGGGCGCGAAATGGATGGGGCACGGGGGCGCCGAGGGAGGATGAAACTCGGGCTTGGTATGGAGCCGTGGGCGGCCGTGGACGCCCGCCCGACAACCGAGCTGGAGCCCGGCGCTACTGTCTGCTATTTGGGTAGCTGGGTTGTGTCCCAGCCGCCGCCTAGCGACCGGACCAGGCCCACGCTGGCAGCGTATTGGCGGTTTTCGATGTTGATTGCGGTTACCTGGTTTTGCAGGAGCGTCTGCTCGGCGGTGAGCACTTCAAGGTAGCTGGTTACGCCGCCCTTGTAGCGCGTATTCGACACGTCGAACGAGCGTTGCGCCGAGGCCACTGCGCGTTGCTCGACCGTCGACTCCTGCTCGAGAATGCGCAGCGCCGCCAACTGGTCTTCAACGTCCTGGAAGGCCTGGAAGACGGTGTTGCGATAGGCGTCGGCCTGGGCTTCGTACGCGTGGCGGGCCTGGTCGGTGACAGCGTGGCGCTGGCCGGCGTCAAACAGCAGCTCTGTGGCCTGCGCTCCCAGTGTCCAAAATGTGCTTGGTCCCTGAATCCAGGTTCCGAAATTGGCGCTCTGAAATCCGGCCGTTCCGGTCAGCGGGATGTTGGGGTAGAAGGCGCTGACGGCAATGCCGATCTGGGCATTGGCGGATGCGGCCTGCCGTTCCGCCGCGGCAATGTCGGGCCGGCGTTCCAGCAGCTGCGTGGGCACTCCGATGGGAATCTTCGGCAAATCCCCACTGAGCGGTTTTGGGGGAATCGAGAACTGCGAAAGATCGTAGTTGGCGATGGTGCCGATGGCGTGCTCGTACTGAGCCCGGGCCACGCCTACATCCACCAGTTGCGCGCGAATCGTTTCGAGCTGGGTGCGCGCCTGGTCCACATCAACCTCGGTGGCTACGCCGCCTTTGAGCCGGTTCTGAGTCAACTGCAGTTGCTTTTCGAGATCGGTAACCGTATCGGTGAGCAGCTGCTTTTGCGAGTCGAGCCCGCGCATGGCAAAGTAATCGGCCGCCAGCTCGGCATGCAGCATGAGCGCAACATTGGCCGCATCGGCCGCGCTGGCCTGTGCGTTGGCGCGCGCCTGCTCCACGCCGCGGCGCACGCGGCCCCAAAAGTCCGGCTCCCAGCTGGCCTGCGCGCCCAGAGTCAGGTCGTTATAGACGGTTGCGTCGGCCTTGTTGAAGAGGGGCGCGTTCTTCGAATACTGCTGGGGAGCGATGCCAACGCCGCCGCTCAAGGTGGGAAAAAGATTGGCGCGAGTTACGGCCACCTGGTCGCGCGCGGCCTGGTAGGTTTCGAGGGCCTGTTTCAACTGCACGTTGGTTGAGTCGACTCGGGCTTCGAGGTTGTTGAGTTGCGGGTCCTGGTAAATCTCCCACCAATTGCCCTTGAGCATTCCATCGGATGGGTTGGCAGGCTGCCATGCGCCGCCGGCGGGGTTCTGGGGAGGAACGACTGAGGCCGCACCAGTTTCTTTGTAGGTTGCGGGCGCGGAGTAGCCGGGCCGGTTGTAGTTGGGGCCGACGGGTTTGCAGCCGGTGAGCACAGCCATGGCACACATCGCGGCCAGCACCAGAAGTGCATCGACGCGGAGTCGCCCGACTGGCCGTGTGCGGGCGTGGACGCCCACACGACAACCGGGCTGGAGCCCGGCGCTACACATGCAGCGTGGTCTCCCACCCAGATTCGAGGGTTCAATTCGAGAAGCCCGTCGATACAGCACTACTTGCCTCCCGCATTTGGCTGGGTGTCGTCTCCCGGTTGCACTACTGTCACTTTTTCGCCTTCGATAACCGAGTCCGGCGGATCCTGGATGATCTGGTCGTCTGCTGTCAGGCCGCTGATTACCTGCGCGGTGGCGCCGTCGTCCTGCCCGATGGTGATGGGCACAAGGTGGGCTACGGTTCCATCTTTGCTATTGACTACGGTGCCAATCTGCAATCCCTCGCGGCGGAAGATGAGCGCGGCCGTGGGCACAATAAATGTGGACAGGCTCTGCGGCGTCTTGAAGTGCACTTGCGCCAGCGAGCCCGGCAACAGCTTGCCGTCGCGGTTGTCCACGTCCACTTCAACCAGCAAGGTGCGGCTCGCCGGATCGATGGCGTCGGCAGTACGCACCAGGGTGCCTGTGAAAGTTTTTCCGGGATACTCGGGGAAGGTCAACGGGATCTTCGTGCCCCGCTTGACCATTGCCGAATAAACCTGCGGCAGATTGGTGTAGACGCGCAGGGTCGAGAGCGCCTGCATGTGGAAGAGCTCGACGGTGGCTCCCTGGGCGATCAACTGGCCGGTGTCAACATTGCGCGCGGTGACTACGCCGTCAAACGGCGCATAGACTTTCTCGAACGACTGCAGTTCCTTGAGCCGCTGCACATTTGCCTGCGCCGACTTGACTGCGGACGATGTTGAAGCTGCCTGCGTAACGTACGTATCGGTATCGAATTTCGAAACCGAATCGGACTGCACCAGGCCCTTGTAGCGTTCGGCCTGCGTTTTGGCGTTGCCCGCGTTGGTTTCAGCAGTTGTGAGGTCGGCCTGGGCCTGCGCCAACTGCTGGTCAAGCTCGGGAGTCGCAATCTCGGCCAGCAGCGCGCCCTGCTTCACGCGCGCGCCAATGTCGTAATACCAGTGCGTGAGGTAGCCGTCGGTGCGCGCGTAGATGGGCGAGTCAGTGTAGGCGGTTACGTTGCCCGGCAGCACAAAATTATCTACTGGCGGAGCCTGTTTGGCCTGCTCGACTTCAACCGTTGGCGCGGCATATTTGACCGTGTCCGCAGCCAATACGCGATCGTCGTGCCTGCGGTCGAGGTAGCCGATCAACGCGAGAACGCACATAGCCACTGCGATAACCACGACCGCCATCACTGCTTTGTGGGGCGCAATGGGCGCCTGCTCCGGCGCATGGGTCTCGTGATTTTCCGCTTTCGCGTTTTCAGGCTTCGATTCATTCGGCGATTGATTTGTCATTGCGAACTACTCCACTCTCTCCCAAAAGTTGTCGGCCTCGGTCTTTTTTCTTCCGCCGGCGGTTTGTTTGTGGCGCTCAAGCCAGCCGTGAACCACCGCGAAGAAGACCGGCACAAAAAACAGCGTGGCTCCGGTAGCCACCAGCAAGCCGCCAATCACAGCGCGTCCCAGCGGCGCGTTCTGCTCGCCGCCATCGCCCAGGCCGAGCGCCATGGGCACCATGCCGATAATCATGGCCAGGGCGGTCATGACGACCGGCCGCAAGCGTACAAAGCCGGCATTCAGAGCGGCTCGCCGCGCATCGCCCACCAGAATCTCAAGCTGTTCGCGCGCAAAGCTCACCACCAGGATGGAATTGGCGGTGGCCACACCCATGCACATGATGGAACCCGTAAGTGCCGGCACGCTCAAACGTGTATGGGTGAGAAACAGGAACCACGCGATTCCAGCCAGCGCGGCGGGCAAGGCGGCGATGATCAGAAACGGATCGAGCCACGATTGGAAGTTGACCACGATGAGCAGGTAAACCAGCAGGATGGAGAACGCGAGGCCGGCGAGCAGGCCGATGTAAGAGGTCCTCATGGTCTCGCTCTGGCCGCGCAAAATAAAGTGCGATCCGCGCGGCAGCTGTTTTTTGTAGCGATCGACAATCTGTTGAATCTGCCGCGTCACGCTGCCCAGGTCGGTTCCTTCAACGTTGGTGTAGATATCGATGACGGGCTGCACATCGTAGTGGCTGATGAGGCCCTGTTCGGCTCCAGGCACAATGTTGGCGAGGTTGCCCAGCACTTCAATGGGTTTGGTAGCCGCGCCGGGGGCCATGGTGAACGGCGCGCCGGGCCCGTACGAGCCTGAGGCGCCAGGCGCCAGCGTCGACGCCGTGCTGCCCGGCTCCTGGATGGTTGTGCCGCCGGTGACAGGCAGGCTGGCGAGCTCAGACATTGTGTCGACCCGGTACTGCGGAGCCTGGATGGCTACGTTGTAGGAGACGCCGTTTTTGGGGTCGAGATAGAAGTTGGGACTGGTTTGAAAGCTGCCGCTCAGCGACACAAGCAGGCTTTGCGCCACGTTGGCCTGGGTCAGCCCCACCGATGCCGCGCGGGTGCGGTCCACATCGACGGTGAAATTGGGGTAGTTGAAGGGCTGCTGAATGCGCGCGTCTACTGCGCCCGGTACGTAGCGAACTTCGTTGAGCATCTTTTCGCCGATGGTGCGATCGGCGTAGAGATTTGGCCCAACGATTTGTATATCGATGGGCGAGGACAGACCGAAGTTGAGAATCTGGGTGACGATGTCGGAGGGCACCGAGTAAAAGGTCACTCCCGGGAATCTTTCGGCAAGTACCTGACGCAGCCGGTCAAGATACTTCGCGGTCGGGTGATGTTTTTCGGCCATGGTTACCTGGATATCGGCGTCGGACGGGCCGACCGGGGCGGAGGTCGAGTAAGACAGGTTCAGCGACGAATAGGGCAGGCCGATGTTGTCAGTAATGGTGGTGAGCTCGTCGGCGGGGATGACATCGCGTATCGTCTGATCGACGTGATCGCAGAGCGCGGCGGTCTCTTCAATGCGCGTTCCGGTGTGGGCGCGAACGTGAAGGATGAACTCGCCGGAATCGGTGGCCGGGAAAAAGTCCTGGCCGAGTTCGGGGGTAAGGAACAGCGAACCCAGCGCGAAGACGAAGAACAGAATCATGAAGACGGCGGCGTGGTCGACGCACAAGGTGAGCACGCGCACGTAAAAGTGGCGCAGTTTCTCAAAGCCGCGCTCGAAGGCAAGTTGAAATTGGATGAACGGATTGCGGCTGCGGCGCTTGGCTTCAGCTTCGGCTTCGTCGTGCTCCTTGAGCAGGTAGCGGGCCATGGTGGGGACCACGGTACGCGAGAGCAGGTAGCTGGCCAGCATGGCAAACACCACCGCTTCGGCCAACGGCACAAACAGGTAGCGCGCCACGCCGCCGAGCAGGAACATGGGCACGAACACGATGCAGATTGAGAGTGTGGAAACCAGCGCCGGCGTGGCAATCTGCGCTGCGCCGTCGAGAATGGCCTGCTCAATCTCCTTGCCCGATTCGAGGTTGCGGTTGATGTTTTCAATTTCGACGGTGGCATCGTCAACCAGGATGCCGACGGCGAGCGCGAGACCGCCCAGCGTCATGATGTTGACGGTTTCATGCAGCGCGTAGAGCAGTATGAGCGAACAGAGAATGGAGAGCGGAATTGAGACCGCGATGATGAGCGTGGAGCGCCAGCTGCCGAGAAAGATGAGGATCATCACGGCGGTGAGGCAGGCGGCGATAATGGCTTCGCGGACGACGCCGGAGATGGCCGCGCGCACAAAGATGGACTGATCGGTAAGCGCATCGACGCGCATGGTGGGCGGCAGCTGGCCCTTGAGGCTTGGATCGGCCAGGATGGCGCGGACGTTCTTGATGATGTCGAGCGTGGAAGCCGAGCCGACCTTCAACAGGTTCATGATGACGCCGCGGCGGCCATTCACGCGCACAATGTTGGTCTGGGGTGGATTGCCGTCGCGGACGTGGGCCACGTCGCGAATGTAGACCACCGTGCCGTTGACGGCCTTGACGGGCATATTGTTGAGGGCATCGATCAACGACGGGGCCGAGTTGGTTTCGACCTCGTACTCGAACTTGTCGAACTTGACCGTGCCTGAAGGCGCAATCAAGTTCTGGTTGGTAAGGGCGGTAACCACGTCGGCGGGCGACATTCCCCGCGCCTGCAGCGCCTCCGGGTTCAGGTCCACCATGATCTCGCGCTGCTTGCCGCCGTAAGGGTACGGCATTTGAGCGCCTTCTACCGTGGCCATTTGAACGCGAATGGTAGTGGTGGCGATGTCATTCAGTTGGGTTTCGCTCAACCCCTGCCCCGAAAGCCCGAGTTGCATGATGGGCACGCTCGATGCGTTGTACTGGATGATGAAGGGTGGCGTTGTTCCCGGCGGCAGCGAGCGCAGCATGACCTGACTGATCGAGGTGACCTGCGCAACGGCCTGCGCGATGTTGACGTGCGGCTTGAAAAAGACCTTGATGAGGCCCACGCCCACCAGCGACTGCGACTCGATGTGGTCGATGTCGTTGACCGTGGTGGTCATGCCGCGTTCGGCGTTGGTCACAATGCGGTTGGCGATCTGGTCGGCCGACAAGCCCTGATACTGCCACACCACCGTGACCACGGGGATATCGATGTTGGGAAAGATATCTGTCGGCATCGACTCAATGCTGAAGACGCCAATGATCAGAATCAGAAGCGCGAAGACGACGAAAGTATACGGCCGTCGCAGCGCAAGCCGGACAATCCACATCATAAGACTGGTATTCGCTCCTCGGCCGGTGTCATTGTGGTGCTCTTTCCGGCAGCCAGAATGCCGCTCAGGTTCACGCGAGAGATTGAGTCATCGGCATCCCGGCCCGCTCGCACCGGCTTATCGGGTCCCTGGACCGGAGTTTTGAGTTGCCACTCTCCGGCCTTTTACGGCTGAATCTTTCATGGTAGTTGATTGGACGAGGCAAGCAGAATACGGTGTCCTGGGGCACGCAGTACCCATTCTCATCCATGGTGATAGGGCCGCGCCCCCGTAGAACTTGAAGCCCCAAATAAAATTGCCCTGAATCGTCTTAGGTTAAGATGCGGGCTTGCGGAAAAAAGCCGTATGGCCGTAGCAATAGGACGGTTCTAAGGATCGGATAGTCGCTTTTTTGCCGTTTGGCATCCCGTCATGTGAGCCGGGGCGGGTCCATGGGGGCTGCCGATCCGGTTCCGCGCTGAATCAGCTCTCGTCGAGGAGCGCCTCTATGCTGGAGGCCAGCGCGGCGGGTTTTACTCTCGGCCCGAAGCGTTCCACGACCCGGCCGTCACGCCCGACGAGGAATTTGGTGAAATTCCAGCGGATGCGGTTGCCCAGAAGAAAGCGGAGCGGGGCTGGCTTTTCCCGGTTCAAAAAGCGGTAAAGCGGGTGGGCGTTGGCTCCGTTCACATCGATTTTGGCGAAGATGGGAAAGCTGACGCCGTAGTTGCGCTGGCAAAATGAGGCGATTTCAGCGGCGGTGCCCGGTTCCTGGCGGCCAAACTGGTTGCATGGGAATCCCAGTATTTCGAGGCCCCGGCCGCGGTATTTGCCGTAAAGCTGCTCAAGGCCGGCGTACTGCGGCGTAAACCCGCATTTGCTGGCGGTATTCACAATCAGCTGCACTTTGCCACGGAACTCGGCGAGCGAAAGGGTGCGGCCGTCGAGCAGCTCGGCGGTGAATGCGTAGATCGAGTTGGAAAGGGCAGTCAATAGTTAGTAGCCAGTAGAAAGTAACCAGTAACCAGTAGCCAGTAGCCAGTAGCCAGTAGCCAATAGCCAATAGGCAGTAGCTTGTAGCTTACAGGTTGAGCCGCGAGTGGGCCCGGGTCGCCTTCTATTGGCTACTCGCTATTGGCTCGTTCCCAACTCCCTATTCCCTGTGCTTTGCGTCTAAACAGCATTCTGCCACGTGCAGTCAGGATGCACAGGCGTCGAAACCCGCCTCGTTCCGGTAGACTGTGGAATGGGAACCCAACCGGACGGACTTCGCCGCATTTCGCGTTAGCGGAATGATTCGGCGCAGAGTCTGTCGCAGCGGCAGCAGTCGACTGTTTGTGTTGCGGTGGGAACCCGGCCCTGGGACCGAAGGCGGCAAGCGCGGCAGGGGAATTACTAGGTAGGGAGCGCTTTTCGTGCCGACAGCCATGTCCAGCCGTTTGGGCCGGGTGGGTACGGTCAAATATAATCAGTGTTTCCTCGACGCAGGATACGATTTTGAGCAATGAGGGTGTGCATATTTTTCCCGTGAAGCCGAACCATGGACCGCACCAGTACTTTTTGTGCTCGCCGCAGGGCCGCTGCCCGGTGAAGATCAAGCACACATTTATATCCCGTTTTGTGGGGTCAGCCAGCCGCGCCGTTCGCGTCCTGATGGTGGCGATGCTGGCCTTTATGGCCGTTTCGGCCATGGCGCAGACCTCAGACACCATCGACAGCATCCGCGTGATTGGCAACCGCCGCATACCCAAAGAGACCATTCTCGCCCGTCTTTTTATCCATGCTGGGGACACCTACGACATCAACTCGGTCGAGGCTAGCTTCCAGTCGTTGTGGAACACCAACTACTTTGAGAACCTGCGGGTAGAGCGCGAGGACACTGAAAAGGGCATCATCCTCAACATATTCGTCCGTGAAAAGCCGAATATCCGCGAGATCAAATACAACGGGCTCAGCTCCATCTCAGAGTCCGACATCCTCGACCGCTTCAAAAAGGAGAAGGTCGGGCTGTCGGAGGACGGGCAGTACGACCCCACCAAGGTGAAGCTGGCTGAGACGGTGATCAAGGCCATGGAGGCCGAGCACGGCCACCAGTTCGCCACCATCAAGACCGACGTGAAGACCATGCCGCCGGCCTCGGTGCAAATCACCTTCAACGTGAAGGAAGGCCCGGTGGTGAAGGTCGGCAAGATCAAGTTTGTCGGCAACACCCACTTGAACTCGCTTTACCTGCGCAGGTCGATGAAGAACCTGAAGCCCATCGGCATTCCCTACTCGATTATTTTCGAGAACATTTTCTCTCAGACCTACGACGCCTCAAAGCTGGAAGAAGACACCGAGCGCGTGCGCCAGGCCTACCGCGACAAGGGCTACGCCAACGCGGCCGTGGAAGAGCCGAAGACCCAGATCCGGGACGAAGGCGGGCTGAACTTTTTCACCTTCCGCCCCAACAAGGGCAAGCGCATCGATATCCTGCTCCCCATTGAGGAGGGCGGCCGTTACCGGCTGGCCACCATCACCTTCTCCGGTAACAAGGCCGTGAAGAACCCCAAGGCCCTGCGCGCCACCTTCCCGATCAAAGATGGCGACTGGTTCAACGCAACCGAGATCGGCAAGGGCCTGGATAACCTGAAGAAGGCTTACGGGCAGCTGGGCTACATCAACTTCGGAGCCATTCCGAAGATCGACTACGACGACCAGAAAAAGACAGTCACAATCAACGTCGATATCGATGAAGGCTCTCAGTTCTACGTATCGCGTATCGAGTTCCAGGGCAACACGATCACCCGCGACAAGGTCATCCGCCGCGAGCTGATGCTCGACGAGGGCTCGGTGTACAACTCGCAGTTGTGGGAGTACAGCCTTCTGCGCCTGAACCAGCTGGAGTACTTCGATCCGCTCAAGGTCGATCAGGACTCCGAGGCCCATCAGGATCCCGACAACCACACCGTTGAGCTGCTGCTCAAGGTGCACGAAAAGGGCAAGAACTCCATCGGCATGAACGGCGGCATCAGCGGGCTGTCCGGCGCCTTTATCGGTCTTAACTACCAGACCAACAACTTTCTCGGCCTGGGAGAAACGTTAAGCCTGCAGGCCAACCTGGGCTCCATCAGCCGCCAGTTCCTGTTCGGCTTTACCGAGCCTTATTTCCGCAACCGGCCCATCAACATGGGCTTCCAGATCTTTAACCAGAAGCAGGACTTTAACGCCTCAAAGAACTACCAGACCACATCTGGCGCGTCAGCCAATTTGACCGCTGCCGAGAAGTCTCTGACCCAGAATTACAACCAGGCTTCAAAGGGCGTGAACGTCTCCGTCAGCTACCCGCTGAAGCGGCATGCCTTCCAGCGCCTGGGCGTAACTTACTCCTGGACGAGCTCGAATATCACGGCCTTCAGCTCCGCATCGCAGACCTTCTTCCAGACCATCGCGTTCCGGTCGGGTGTGCAGGCGTCGAATCCGCTGGCCGGCATCATCAACAGCTACATTTCATTCAGCTACGCCTACAACACGATCAATAACCCTATCCGCCCGCATAACGGCAAAGAGATTACGGCCGCATTCCAGGCCTCGGGCCTGTGGGGCAATGTGCGCTACCTTGAGCCGATTGTGGCCTACAAGCGCTTCATCCCGATGCACTACCTGATCCCATCGGCGCAGGGGCGCAACGTGCTGGCGGTGCGCGCGCAGCTGGGTTATGTGCAGGGATTCGGCGGCGACGTGGCACCGCCCAACAACCGCTTCTACTCCGGCGGCGAAATGGAACTGCGCGGCTTCGATGTTCGCGGCGCAACGCCTTACGGTTACGTGCCCACGCGCGTCAACTTCCAGCTCTTCAATCCTGACGGCACCTGCGTGCCGCGCGATCCCACGAACCCCGAAGATAACCAGTGCATCCAGGTGCCTCTGCCAATTTACGGAGTAGCGTCGATCGGCGGCGATTCCAACCTGACCGCCAACGCCGAGTATCGTATTCCGGTGGTGGGGCCGTTTACCTTCTCGCTGTTTGACGATTTCGGCATTGACGCCGCGGTCAATCACGACCAGTTGAAGCAGAGCCCGGAGGGATTCGCGACACTCACCGCGCCGCTCTACGGCTGCCCGGTGTACAACAATGGCTCCTGCCAGGGTGGAATTCCAGGCTCTGATGTAGGGTTCAAGCAGAATATCCGGCCGATCAGCGGCACCAACCTGGTCCCGCGCATGTCAACGGGCGCGGAACTGGGCGTGTTCATGCCGATCATCAACGCTCCCTTCCGGATTTACTACGCCTACAATCCGCTCCGCTTGTTTGAGTCGCCGTACTGCAACGACGTGCTGGTGGGCGGCAAGCAGGGCAGTTGCTCGGCCGAGCTCATTACGCGGTCCATGTTCCCGTCAGGAGGCGCCGGCGACTACTCGTATGCAGAGGCCCTTCAGGCATACGGCTCGCGCTACGTCTTACGCGAACCCCGCAAGACCTTCCGCTTTACCATCTCGACTACGTTCTAGACAGGAATCGACACGAACGACTGAGGCCGCCTTTAAAGAGGCGGCCTCGCCGTTGTGCGCCCAGCATGGGCGCACTCTTTCGGGTGCAAGTCCCGTCACAAGCTGGTCACGGCGAGTGAAGAGAAGCGCAACTGCACGAGGGGGACCGAGTGTGGGGAGGAAGCGCGGATCGAAGCTGCGGGCCGATGAACAAGAACCGGATAGAAGGCGGTGCCGACCAGGGCGAGCGGGCAACGAGCCGCGAAGCTCTTGTGACCAATGGGCGGTGTCGTAAATCCGGCGGTCGTGCAGTGAAGGAGTGCGTTCTTACCTGGGGAGATCTCGCCTCATGCCTGAAAGGGTGACGGTGTCAAGCCGGAGCGAGAAGTCAGCCAAGGCCGTATTAGCTGG
>Ga0182016_10000380_pt1 | contig 55334 bp, 23 predicted proteins | sample 712S2MmetaG_FD_120491 | JGI IMG/M metagenome (GOLD analysis project Ga0182016, IMG submission 120491) | Permafrost microbial communities from Stordalen Mire, Sweden - 712S2M metaG | ecosystem: Environmental > Terrestrial > Soil > Wetlands > Permafrost | place: Sweden: Stordalen | collected...
GATCTCGCCATCGCCGCCGAAGACGTAGTTGGTCCCATTGCCGACGTTCATGGCGTTGGATGCGTCGCCACCGAAGATATAGTTGTTCCCGACGCCAACATCGATCGTGTCGTCGGCGCCCATGCCGGCATCGACCGTCTCCGCAAGCGTCACCGCGCCGCCGCTGAAGTTGATCGTGCCTGCGTCGCCAAAGACATAGTTCGTGCCGGTTACGGTTGCGCTGATTCCCACATTGATGATGTCGGTTCCAGATCCGCCGAAGACATAGTTTGTGCCGGTGCCAACATTAACTGTGTCGTTCGCGCCAATCGGAGAATTGGCCGAATAGGCCGATACGACCACTCCGTCGCTGAAGCTGATCGTGCCGTTGTCGCCAAAGACGTAGTTGGTGCCGTTGCCAACCGTGATGTTGTCGGATTCGTATCCGCCGAAGACGAAGTTGGTGCCGTTGCCGACGATGATAGTGTCGTCCGATCCGACCGAGGAATCGGTCGCGGTCGTGGCCGCCGATGCGACTGTAACGCCGCTGAAGTCTATCGTACCGTTGTCGCCGAAGACGTAGTTCGTGCCATCTCCGACTTGAATCGTGTCGGATTCATCGCCGCCGAAGACGTAGTTGGTGCCATTGCCGACCGCAATCTTATCGCCCGAGTTGGTGCCCGTATCGGCCATGGTCAGCGAGGTGAAGCTCCAGTTGGTTGCGATCTCTCCACTGGGTGCGTTCTGGCTGGCCGAGGAGACCATCCCGCTGGCGTTGATCTGAACCGATCCATTGTCGCCAAATACAACTTCGTTGCCATTGCCGACCTTAATGATGTTGCTGCTACCATCGCCGCCGAAGACGATATTGTTGCCGTTCCCAACAGTGATATTATTGTTTCCTTCCAACCCGGCAACCGCATTCGAATCGACGCTGTATACGTCGATCGTTCCGCTGAAGCTGCTTTCGGTCTGCCAGTAGGGAACATCGTTGACCGGGCTTGACGAGTTTGCGGTCTCAGAAGGAGTGAGCACGTTCTGATCGTTCAGATCGACACCCAGCCGGGTGATGAGATTGCCCGAAGCGTCGTAATAATCGACTCTTCCTTCGCCGCCGAAGATAATGTCGTTGCCCTGGCCTCCCTGGATAGTGTTGTTACCTTCGCCGCCGAAGATGATCAGGCCGACAGTGGAGGCGGAGGCATCGACCGTGCTGTTGCCGTCCTCCAGATTGATGGCCAACAGGCCGTCGGTGCTGCTGGTCAGACCGACCGTCACGGTATTGTCAACGATGTTTTTGATCGAGCCCGTTCCCGTGAAGCCGGAGTCCAGGTTCACCATCGTGACGCAATCGAAGGTCGAACGCGACATCGTGCTGGTGATATCGACATTGTCTCCATAGTCTCCCAGGTTCACCTCGAGCACGCCGATGTTGTAGTAGCTGATCGCCGCGGTGTTGCCGGTCGTTGTGTCCGTGACGGTGAGGCTGTCGGATGTCAGGATTACATTCTGCGGATCGACGCTCTGGTTGTCGTAGACCGTCAGGTAGTTCACCTGCGCGTTTTCGTTCACGAAGAAGTCGCTGGAAAGACTGGTGATTCCGAAGCTGTCTCCAGCCTGTGGCGTGGATTTTGCGAACTGGGCGATGTCTGTCGGCTCTTGCATCGTCAGCGTGACCTCGGTCTGGTTCGCCGAGAGGGTAAGGTCCTCGATCTGATAGAACCAGCCCGCGGCGTTACCGGTACTGATGCTGAGCGTATATCCCTGCAGGTCGCTGAGCAATTGCGCGGTAGTGCCCGTATAGCCGAGTCTCTCGGCCGCGGCAACGAGAACTGACGTTTCGACCGTCATGCTATCGTCCTGGCCCTCCTCGCCCTCCGTAAAGGCACCAACGGTTCCGTCCGTAACCGCATAGTTCAACTCGCCCGGCAGCATGACCGGCTTGTCGATTGTCGTCGAAATGGTCGACGACGGGCCGCCGTAGATGTTGATTTTGCCCTGCATCGCGTTCAGGTCGCCGTAGGTGGTGCCAGCCGGCGCCGCGAAGGGCAGACCCGAGCCGTCATCCACATTCAAGCCGGCGGGAAGCGCGCCGCCGATGACGAACTCGCAGCTTCCGATGCCGCCATATAGTGTCGTGGTGACCGTCGAACTCGTGCTCAGAATGTAGAACTGATCGTTGCCCGCGAGTCCGTCGATGATGAAGTTTTGAATGTTGGTAAATTCGACGGTCCGGCCGGCGCCATAGATGCCTGTGGCGGTGACGACAAAGACATCGTCAAACTCCGTGCCAATCAGCTCAAGGGTGTTATTGCCGCTGCCGCCGTCGATGCTGACATCGGCATTGGCGACGTATTCGACCATGTTATTGCCGTTGCCGGTGTGGATTGCGGTGTTCGACGAATCGGAGGCAAAGGCCCGCACTACGAAGGTATTATTGCCGCCTTGTCCATCGAGGTCGAGCCGTCCAACATTGTGATAAACGGTGAACGTGTCGCTTCCAGTGCCTCCCAGGATGGTTGTCTCGTAGCTGACGCCGTTGCTGAGCCAGCCCTGCGAGGTGTTGACGGTCGTGAAGGCGTCGTCCATCGACACTCCGTCATCGTCATTGGCGGAACTGGCGTCGCGCTGCGACTGAAAGACCTGGCCGACCTGGAAGTTGTCGTTGCCGCCGTTGCCCTGCACCACCGTATAGGTCAGGTTGTCGTCCATGGTCACGGAGTCGCCGGCGCCGGTGCCGGTGTTGACGATCAGATCGCTGATGGCGCCGGTATAGTTGATCCGCTCAACATTCGTGGCCGAATCAATATCGGCGACAAAGCCCATCGTACCTGCCGAATTGGCCCGCATCAGAAGGCTTTCCGCAGCGCTGTTCGTACCGTTGATGGTAAGGGTGCTGGCGGTCGTAAGCGGCTGAGTCGAAAGCTCGATGGTGGTCGGGTTGACGACGATGACGTAGTAGGTGCCGCCGCTCGTCAGTCCGCCGATCGCGGTTCCGCCGCCGTCGCTGTAGACCACTCTCTCGCCGTTCAGGAAGCTGGCGAGATTAGAGGTGAAGGTGATGGTGTTCGCGGTGGTGTTCACGCTCGCGATGGTCTGCGATGCCACCACTGGCTGCAGGTACTGTGTGCTGTCTGGGCCGGCGCTGGTGAAGGTAATGGTCTTCCCTTCCAGGGCATCGGCCAGCGTGGCGGCCAGTTGGATGGTCTGCGTACCGCTGCCGTTGCTCTCGACAACAACGTAGTAGAGTTCGTCGTTGTTGAGTCCGCCGATCGTCGTGTACGAGCCTGACGTCCCGTAGTCGTACCGCACAACGTCGCCCGTCTGGTACTGTGTTGAACCCGACTGCACGGTGATCGTGGAATCCGGCACATTAACATCCGTGCTGCCATTAAAAGATGTGGCGGCGTTGGAAGATACGGCCGAAGTGATGGTTCCAACACCCGCCGAGGTCAGCGTCACCGGCGCCATCAGCGTCGCCGTCAGCGGATTTGCCGAAAGCTCAATGGTCGTCGAGTTGACAGCGATGACGTAGTAGGTTGCGCCGTTGACCAGCCCGGCGATCGCGGTTCCGCCGCCGTCGTTGTAGATCACCCTCTGACCATTCAGATTGCCAGAGGAAGAGACGGTGATGGTATTTGTCGTGGTGTTCACATCAGCGGCGGTGAATGTCTGCGCCGCGACCACAGCCTGCAGGACCTGCGTGCTACCGGAGCCGGCGCTGCCCAGTGTGATGGTCTTCCCCTCCAGTGCATTGGTCAGCGTGGTGGCCAGTTGGATGTGGGTAGCATCGACGACAACCACGTAGTAGTCGTCTCCATTGGTGAGGTTGCCGATAGCCGTTCCAGACGTTCCGACGTTGTACTGCACCAGATCGCCGGTCTGATAGGTGCTGTTGGCGATGTAAATGGTGGAATTCACCGTATCGACATCCGAGCTCCCGTTGAAGGTCTGCTCGGAGATCGCCGAAGAGATGGACTGGCTGGAACTGCTGCCCGTCGTGCCCAGCGTCACCGGCGTGATCGAAGCCGGGGAGCCGTTCACGTTGATGAGGTAGTTGTTTGATCCGGTGTAGTCGATGGTGTAGCTGTCGATTCCGCCGGTTCCGTTGAGGTTAAGATCGCCGCCGGTGATCGAGGCCGGCTGATCGACGGTGACCGAGTTCTGCCCCGTGCCGCTGTAGACAGTCGTCGTGCCCGAAAGGGTCATGCCCTGCAGCAGGATAGTATCGCCGTAATCTCCGCCGGTGATGGTATTGAATTCAGAGGAGAGCGTGCCGTAGATGTCGATGGTGCTGCCGGACGCGCCGCCCGATGCGGTGATGTTGATGGCCGAGGTCGCGGAGATCGTCGAATTCGAATTCTCTGTGACGTTGCCGTTCACGTTGATCGTAACCGAGCTGCTCGCCGTTCCCGAGGCCGTGATCTTCGAACCGGAATTGAGCGTGAAACTACCGGCAGCGCTGATCCAGACAGATCCCTCCGTCGCCTCCAGAATCGTGTTGCCGTTCGTAGCTGCGCCAATGATCACGTTGTTGGCGGCATTGAGCGTGATATCGCCGTCGGTCGCATCCAGCAGCGCGGCAGTAACCGTAATGCTGTTGTCGGTAACGACGTCATTCAATGCAGTGCACGTGATGCTCGATCCCACGATAGCGTCCGAAATGGTCATGGGGCAGTCGGAGGTGATGTTGACCGCGCCGCCGGCATTCATACCGTTTGTATCCGAGCCGTTGACCGCGGCAACGGTCAGCGAGCCGATGTTATCCAGCCAGATGCTGCCGCTGCCGCTTGCTTGACCCTCGACCTCAGCCGTAGGCGCATTGCTCGGCGTCTCCGATGTGATCTTGTCTGTTGACGTGCCGATATTGCCGTTGGCGAAGAGGTAGGTTGTGCCCGAAACGATATTCACCCCGTTAAAGAGTCCGTTGTAGATGCTACCACCCGGGTTGCTGATGAACGCCTCTCCGGGGACGCTCCCAGTGCCTGTCGTGATGGTGCCCAGCAGCAGTTCGCTATCCAGTTGCTGCACGAATATATTCTCGTAACTGCTGCCGCTGAGCACTCCTCTGCCGGCCGCATCGGTCTGCACGATGATCTCTTCAAGGCCCGTGCCAACCGTGCCGTATTGCGATGTCAGTGAGATGCTGTTGCCGCTGATGTCGACATGGGTGGCCACGGTGGAAGTGCGCTGTATGTCCACGTCGGCATTGAGCGTCACATCGCCGCCCGCCTGGATCGTGCCGATATTGATTTCGCCGCCACTGTCATTGCTGTTGGGAATCTGGGAGACCAGAGTGACATTGCCGCCCGCCTGAATCAGGCCCGGAACGCTGCTCGCTGTCGAGCTTATGCCGGTTATCGTGGTGGCGCTTGGCACTGTCGTCACATTTGCTATCGTGGTTGCGTTGATATTGCCGCTCGTGGTGCCGAGCCAGATATTGCCATTGCCGGAAGTCGACGTGATTTGAGAGATGTTCAAATCGCCCGAGGCGGCGTTGAGGTAGATTCCTCCAACCGCGGTTGCATCCACGCCTCCGGTCGCGTCGATTTCAAGAGCGTTGTCAGTACCGGAAGCTCCGATCGAAGCGCCGGATACCAGGTAGATATTGTCCGCGCTGATATCCCAGTTGGCGCTGTCAGGAGCCGAATAGGAGTTATTGGCGGAGAAGGCGTCCAGAATCGATTCCGTCGCGACCAGGTAAACGTTGCCGCCAGTGGAGGCGATGTCCGCTGCAAAGATGTTGTAGCCTGCCGTCTCGCTGATATAGATGCTGTCATCGGCCAGCGCGGTAAGCGTTCCGTAGGCCTCGGTTGCAGACGAGCCTGAAACTGTTCCGGTAACCACGCCGGTAGGAACGCTGATATAGATAGGATCCGCGGCGGTTCCGATTCCTGCACCGTTACCACCCTCGATGACCAGATCGGCTGGGGAGTCATAGGTATTGCAACCGGAGGTATCGAGGATCACGATGTTGGGATCGCTGGTGTCGGTGCTCGTGTTGAATACACCGGCCGTTCCCAGGATGCGGACCTCACCTCCGGCCAGAATCTCGTCGAGATTGATCGGAGTATTAGAAGGTGACCCAATATCCACCACGCCGTTTGTCGCGGTAATATTAATGACTCCCGACGCCGTTATGATGATGCCTCGGTTCAGGCTCACCACAACCGATTCGGCAGAGCCAAGAGTATTGGCGACTTGAAGCTCAGGAGTCCCGGTGAGGCTGTTTCCGCTCGAAAGCGCGATCCGGATCGCCGTTCCGCCCTCAGTCGCCGAGAGCGTCACGCTGGAGGAACTGTCGGAAAGAACGTAGTAGGTCTGTCCGTTGGTCAGGCCGGCTATGTTGCTGCCGCCACTGATATATGTGACCTGCTGTCCCGCAACCAGCCCCGGATCGCTCGAGAATCTCAGGGTATTGCTGCTCCCGTTCAAGCCCGTGATTGAGTAATTGACGCTTGAGCCACCGGAGAGCGGAATAACCGTGCCTGTGCCGTTTGTCCCGGTGTAGAAGGTGAGGTCCTGCGGCAAGGCCGAGGCCAGCTCGATCTCTTGGTCTTCCGTGAGGTTGTCGCCGGCGAGCGGAAGATTGACGGTGATGCTGCCGTCGTTCGAGCCGATGCTGCCGGATTGGGTAACGATGGTGACGTTCTTTGCCGAGATATTGGGGGCCTGGGTTGACGCCACCGTGGAGGCGATGTCCTTCGGATCGAGAAGGTTGTAATTGACGCTGTACAGCAGCTGATCGGTGCTCCAGACGGCGTTTGCGGTCAGCGCGTCCGCGTCGGACAGGGAATTGGTCGTTCCAGTCACGTTGCCGAGCGCGATCGCCGTTCCGCTGGACGCGTTGGCGGCCGAAGAGGCCAGTTCGATCTGGCCACCGCCGAGGTTGATCACGAAATAGGTCGCTCCGTCCGTCAGGCCGGCGACGCTTGCACCGTTGTTGCCGGAGTTATAGACGACTTCTTGACCGGTGGCGTAGACGTTCGCCCCAATGGCGATTACGTTGCCGGAGACCGCCGAGGAACCGAAGGTCTGATGGAGAGTCGAACCGCTCGCATTGTACGAGAAGCTCGGATCGTAAATATTCGCGCCACCGGTAAACGTAAACCCTGCGGCTCCGGCGAGAGTGCTTCCACTTGCAAGCGTGATCTGGATCGCACTTCCGCCCTCGGTCGCCGAAAGTGACAAGCCGGAAGTGGCGCTGTCAGAGACGACATAGTACGTCAGGCCATTGGTCAGGCCGGAGATGTTGCTTCCACTGCTCGCATAGGTCACCTGCTGCCCAACGGTTAATCCGGGATCGTAGCTCAAGGTCAGATTGCCACTGCTCACGCCGCTGATCGGGCAGTACAGAGAGACGGCATTTGCGGAGTTCCCGACATCTCCCACGGTGGCGCTGAGTGTGCTGTACTCCTGCGTCTGCTGGTTCTCGATCGTTTGGATTGCCCCGCTGACGTACTCGGTCAGAGACTGGCCGGTAAGTTGCAGGCTGGGATTTCCAGTAAGAGTGGTCGCCCCATTCGCGAGCGTGATCGTGATCGCCTGACTGCTGGAAGATGTGGCCGAAAGCGTAACGCCGGAGGCACTGTCAGAGAGAATGTAGTACGTCTTACCGCTGGTCAGGCCGGCAATGTTGCTATTGCCACCGTTGTAAATCACTTCCTGTCCGGCGACAAAGCCGGGATCGTCGCCGAAGGTGAGGGTGTTATTGCTTACGCCCGTGACGGCGCTGTTGTTGGCTTCGGAGGTGTAATACGCGGTATAAGTCGCCAACTGCTCGGCCGTGAGGGTCGCAGTATAGCTCGAGTCATTGGCGGGCAGGATGCGCTCGAAGGTCACCGCTTCGTGTTCCGTAATGCCGCTTGTGGAGGCGACCGTGATCAGGTTGGCGACTTGAAGCTCAGGAGTCCCGGTGAGGCTGCTTCCGCTCGGAAGCGCGATCCGGATCGCCGTTCCGCCCTCAGTCGCCGAGAGCGTCACGCTGGAGGAACTGTCGGAAAGAACGTAGTAGGTTTGTCCGTTGGTCAGGCCGGCTATGTTGCTGCCGCCACTGATATATGTGACCTGCTGTCCCGCAGCCAACCCCGGGTCGCTCGAGAATGTCAGGGCATTGCTGCTCCCGTTCACGCCCGTCACGGAGTAGTTGACGCTTGTGTTCACGTCGGACGATGTGGAGTTGAACAGCAAAGTGTTCGACGCTGTCCCTGCGCTGCCGCTGTAGAGCATGTTGGTCACCGCGGTCGAGGACGCAGAGGCAGCCTGCAGCGAGACAACGGAAGTTCCCGCGGGGTCGGTCGTCAGTTCAATGTGCGTGCCGTCAATCACCTGCACATAGTAGGTCTGGCCCGGAGTCAGTCCGCCGACCACGTCGCCGCTGTACTCCTCATTGCGATAGGTCCAGAAGGTCTGATAATCGCTCGTTACCGATCCCTCGTAGGCGGCAACGGTCGCATTTTGGCTCGCAATGGCCCCTTTTCCGGTGGCATTCATGTTGCTGTACACCTGGAGCAGTTCGGCCGTTGTGCGAGGATCCTGCTGGATGTCGGTATTGACATCGACCACCGTGCCCGTGCCCAGATTCAGGCGCACGTCGCCACCGTTCGAGATCACGCTGTCGATATAGAGGTCTCCAGTCGCTTGACTGGCGTAGATGTCTCCGGCCGCAGTGGCGTTGAAGCTGTCCTGCCCGGTCGCGTAGGTCGAGCCGGCGCCGGTGCTCGTGCTGGAGTTGCTCACGGGAGCGCCGTAGTTGGTGCCGGCGCTGCCTTGCGTAACGGTCTCAACGCAGTTGGTCTCGATGTTGAGAGCCTGATCTCCAGAGCCTAGCGAGTAAGCCGTGCCACCCGTTCCCAGAGTACCGATACTCCCCGCCAGGGCGTCGAGCGTGACTGCGCCGCCCGAGATCAGCGATCCGGAATTTGCATCCAGGATCGAATCAGCGGCCGTCAGTGTGATGTCACCCGTGTCAGTCGAGCTGTCGGCTGTCGTGATCTGACCGACAAGCAGATTGCCGGTCGTCTCGTCGATTTGAATATTGCCGGTGATCGACTGAGCGGTAACCGAGCCGTACGAACCGCTCGTGCTGGCAACCAGCGAGGTTTTGATGGCGCTCGACGCGCCGATGCCGTCAGAGGCCTGCAGGTTGATGCTCAGGCCCTCGATCGTAACTCCACTGCCGGCAGAAATGCTCGCCCCCGCATTCAGGTTGGCCGAGCCGCTGTTGTAACCGGCCTCGACTGTCGTCGTGCCGCCGGCATTCTCGATGTTGCCGTTGAGAATGACGCTGCCGCCCGACTGAATGTCGACGCTGCCGCTGCCCGCGTCGGCGCCAGTAAAGTTAATGCTGATAGGCTGGTCGGCACGGATGCTGTTCTGTGCGTAGTCTGTTTGGAAGGTCTCGGTGACGGTCTTCTGGTAGTAGGTTGACGAGCCATACCAGGTTGAGGTGCTCCAATCGCTCACCTGCTGGTTCGGAGCCACTGTGTACGAACCACCGTTCGTCAGGCCCGTTATCGAGTTTCCGCTGGTGGTGTTATAAGTGAGCACCTCTTTATTAGCAAAGGTCGCGGGCGCACCGTTGGTCGGCTCCAACTCGATCATAGAGCCGCTGACGGCGCTGATTGTATAGGTATAAGTCTGGCCGTTGCTCGTGGTGGTGAAAGTCCCGCCCGTCCCGTTCATCGTGCCGTAGCTGACAAGATTCCCGTTGTCGCTCTGACCTGGATCGTTCACGGTCAGACTTAGCCAGTTGCTGCTGCTCGCGGAGCTCGATGAATACTCGTATTCGGACTCACTGTTCAGAGTAGCGTTGAGGCCCGTATCGGCGCCTGTATTCACGAGCGAGTTACCCTCCGCAAGCGCAGCCGGGAGCGCCGTCGTGCTCGTGCTGCTGGTGCTTCCATCCAACGCGAGATACTCGCCGCTAAGCAACGGCTCCTTGTTCAGATCGGTTGTGACTGGTCCCGAAGTGATGGTTGCGTTGTCGTAGTTGAATGCGCCCAGCCAACTGGAGTCTTCATAAGTCGCCGTGGTCTGTTCTTCGGTCGCCTGGGCCGTCGTCCACACGTACCGCAGTCCCGGCTCGGGTTGATAGTTCGTCAACCTCGAGTCTCCAAGGTCATCCGCAGTCCCACCAGTATTCAGATAGACAATCGAGGCGCCTTTCGCCGGCTTGTAGTAAGAGTCTGTGTAGGTTTGCCCGTTTTCACGGTAGTATTCGGTGACCAGCGGCTGACCTGTGGTTGGACTCAGATAGGAAGTGTCGGTGATCTCCAGATAGCCGGACGACTTGCCCGTATTGATCATATTGGTCACCAGCGTGTAGTTCGTATCGTTGGTGATCGAAACCTGCCCGTAGCCGTCAAAGACGTTGATCGCCCCGTTTCCGGTGCTGGCCATCTGACCGTAGAGCTCCACATGACCGCCCTGCACGTTGACCGGCGCCAGCATTATCTGCTGAGTGGAGGGATCGTAGTAGGCCGCGATGGTGTCGCCCGCTGTGGTCGTAAGCTTGTACATACCAGAGTACGGCCCGCTGGTCTCCAGCGTCATGTTCAAGGAGCTGGGCGAGACGCCGTCAATCAGGCTATGGATTTCGCTTGCATCCGTGCTGGTGATGGTGACCGTCTGAGTCGGCTGGCCGCTTTGAATGGTTCCGCAGATGTTCAAGTACGCGGCCGAGATGTAAACGTCCGCGGCGCTGATGATGCTCGATGTCGCCGCGGCGGTCTCGGCACTATAGACGTCACCTGCGAGCCCGCCCGCACCATTTGATCCATCCGAAGAGATCGATGCGGATCCATCCGCTTGAAAAGTACTGGCAGTGTCATTGGCGGCATCGCTTGCAACCGTGAACCACAACGACGTATTGCTGGCCGGATCGCCTCCCACGTTATCCATCGTGTCCGTATAGGCCTGAACGAAGTTCCCGCCCGTATAAATGGTGAGCGAAGCTGCGTCGATCGTGCCATATTCGTTGATGCCGCCATACTGGTTGGTCACCGTGACCGTCCCGAGTTCATCGCTGATGCTTCCCACCAGGTCGATTTCAGGATTCGGCTGCTCACTCGAAGAGAACTGTTCGTAGCTGCTGGTGATGCTGATGCTCGGTCCGGGTCCGCTTCCGGGCGCATCGATCGTCCCCGCGTTGACGCTTCCGCTCCTGGCGCCGGAGGTGAGCGGGTCGCCGTTGAGGGCGACATAACCACCCTCTTCATCCGAGATGTCGATATCGTTGATGCGGAGATCGTCCGCGGTGCTATTGGTAATTGTTATCGAGCCACCGCCAGTTGACAAAAGCTGTCCGCTCGAGCTGAAGGTTCCGCCCACGCCAAGGGTTCCGGAATTTTGCAGCGCGAAGGTCGCGCCGGCCGCATAGGTGTTGCCGACGATGTTGACAATTCCCTCCTGCGTGGAGATGTCGTCTACCGTGATGAACGGGGCGGCATATGAGCCCGAGTAAATCGTTTCACCGTTGACCGATGAGGACAGCCCCATCGTGGTCATCTCCGACTCGACGTAGTTGAGCTGAGCCTGATAGCCATCACATATCGTTGTGTCGGCGCTGTATACCTGGATCAGATTAATCAGATCGCTGTACTGAGCCTCGAGGTTGGCGCCCAGGTTCTCGGTTGTGTTCTCATAGCCGATGTTGCCCTGGACCACAACTTTGTTACTTCCTGGAGCGTAGGAGATTTCGAGGTATAGATTATTGTTCACGCCGGCTTCGACGTAGCTGCCGGCGCCAATGGAAACCGAGCCGCTGGCCGTCTGGGTCGAAGAGCCTCCCTGCATTTTTTCGGGAATGGTGTTGCCGCCCAGAGCTGAGTTGACGGCGCCGGCCAATGCGGTTATCCAGTTTTCGCCGCTGCCGTAGGCGGTAATGTCCGAGGTGCCCTGCAACTGCGTGACCAGGTTCACGTCCTTGGAGGAGAGCAGTTCGCTTCCCGTGCCGATGTTGATGTTCTCGGACTGGACGGTTGCGCCGTACGAGGTAAGCTCGTCGATCGGAATAGCGGAGGCGTTCAGATCATCGCCATCGGAAGTGATGGCGAAGTTGTTCATCAGGCCGGAGGCGGTCTGGCCGGCGTAAAAGTTCAGGTTGCCCTGAGCCATGATGTCGGTGTTGTTGCCGACATTCACCTGATCATCGGTGTGCATTTCAGCGTCGCCGTCGATTGATGCGGCCGCGGCCAATCCATAGGTGTGGGCCTCCGGGGCCACGCTGATGACGCCCGAGTCGTATGTTTCAAGGTCGACATCGCCGACCGTGGTGATTCTGTCGTTGCTGCCGATCGTGGCGTAGGCCTGGTTGGTATCGGCCTTGATCCAGTCGTCAATCGAAGCTCCGTCGATCACGCCGCCCGTGTCGAGCAAAACCGAATCGGTTGCCCAGATGTTGTTCTCGGCGCGCAAAACGAAATCTCCCGGGTCCGACACACTGCCGGTCTCGTCGATCGTCACATCATTGTTGATGAGTGCGTGCGTGTAGTTGGATATGAAGGTCTCGCTTTCGGCCGAGTTGCCCTCGATTACGCCGCCCGCTCCTGCAGTCACATTGTCTGTTCCGGACGCAACCAGATCCTTGTTGATATTGTTCGTCGCCGTTACATCCAGGCTCTGCGTGTTGATCGTGGAGTAGTTGCCGATCACCGCTTCCGTGGTCGAGTTGATCGTATTGATGGTCCATGCGCCGCTGAAGCCGAGAGCGGAGGCTTGTTTTGTATTGACCAGGGTGTCGAAGTTCTCCGTGTGCACGGCGTTGAGGGTAAGCGAGGAGACATTGAGCGTTCCGCTTGCGCTTGTTGCATCGGCCAGATAAGCCAGCGTGCTCGCATTCGAGTTGACATCGGCCGAAGCTCCCGCACCGGCCACAACTCCGCCGGTGCCGGAGTAGGACTTCGCGAAGGAGGTATCCGTGCTTTGGGCCGTAATGACGGCGGCAGGCGGAGCGGCGCTCTTGTAGATCACGGCCTCCCCGTCGTAGAGCTCGCTGCCAGTGCCGACCGTGATCGCGTTGCCGCTCACGCCAGACAATGGATCGAAGCTGATCGTCGTCGCGCCCGGAACCTCGTAAGGAGTAATGCTGTTCAACCCGCCGGCAGCGGCGCTGAGGGCAATCGTGATCGGCTCCGCCCACTCGAAGGTGCTTGTTCCGCCCGGCGCGGATGCACTCAGGGTAACCAGTGTCGAGTAGGAGTTTGTTGTGCTGTTCCAGGCGTAAAGCGATATCTTGCTGGAATTGTTCGGATCAAGTTTCACCTGGTATTCCGTATTGTCGGTGAGACCGATGTCGGATCCGCTCCCCTGCACATAGGTAACAACATCTCCATTCGAGAGCCCCTGATTCGAGCCCAGGGCGATCTCGTTACCGCTTACATCCGTCGCGGAATCAAAAGTCGCGGTGCTCCCCACGGAGTTCTCATAGCTCGATGCCAGGTAGACCTTCTGCACATTCTGGGCCTGCAACTGGAAGTAGCCTGTTCCACTCAATGCGGATGCTTGCAGGGTAACCAGTGTCGCGTAAGAGTTTGTCGCGCTGTCCCACGCGTAGAGCTGGATCTTGTTGGGATCCGTGGAATCCACTTTCACCTGATAGGATGCGCCGCTGATGAGATTGCAGATGCCGGCTCCACTCCCGACGCCATAAGGATTTTGAAGGAAGGTGACAACGTCTCCACTCTCAAGGCCAGGGTTCGAGGCGAGAGTGATCTCGTTGTCGTTGCCGTCCACGCCCTTCTCGGTATCGAAGGTCGCCATGTCGTCCAGAACGACATAGTAAACATTTCCGGCGGCAAGGCCGCCAACCACCGTTCCCGCGGTCACATTGACGCCCGCTCCGAAATAGGAAAGAGTGGAGACGTTGTTGTTGGCGGTCGAAACATTTGCGCCCACTGCTATCAGGCCAACCGTATCGCTATTGGCAACCGACTGCTGGTCGCCGCCTCCCACGGCATTGACGTCGATATCTTTGATGATCGTGAGCGTGGTTCCCGAGGCCACATAGGCCTGTACCGTTCCGGCGCTGGTGGCGGTGCTCACCGTGGCATTCACGCCGATGAGTCCGCCCACTGAACCGGTGGCGCTAACATCAGCCGAATACCCGCCGTTCGGCACGACGCGCGATGCCGTAACCGAAAGATTGCTTGCCGTGATGGTGCTTGCTTCGCCACCCACATAGGCGTTGATGTCCGGCGAGGACAACGTCGTGGCGATGGAGGCGCCGACCGCAAGACCGCCAACCGCCACGCCATATGCATCTGCCTGCGCCTCCGGAGCGGCCGAGGCCGACACATTCACGTCCCCGGAGACGTTTACATCCGCATTGCCGATGTAGGCGTCGACCTGAGTGTCGACAAGAGTGGTGGCGACGTTGGCCGAAAGCGCGCCAATGCCTCCCGCCAATCCGTAGACGGACGACGCATCGTCGCCGGTGAAGGAGGATTCGACGGTCAGACCGCCGACCGTCATGCCGGAGGTTTCTCCGACCTCCGCATCGTCGCCGACATAGGCGCTGAGGCTTCCGTCCACCAGCGTGGTGACCACCGAGGCGCCGGCGGCGATTCCGCCCACGTCAATGCCCGTGGCGACGCCGCTCATATTCACCGTATCGTAGGCCTCGACGGTCACCTGACCGGCCTGTTCGATGTTCGCGAGTTGTGAGCTGTCAGTGCCATCCACGTAGGCTGAAGTCGATTCGTCGTAGTCGTTGGTGACAACGCTGCCGCCCAGACCCATGCCGAGAGAGGCGGAAAGACTGAAGGTTAGAGCAGCCACGTCGTCGGTGCCGGAGGCCTTCACGTCGATACTCCCGCCCGAGGAGATCGTGGAGGCTCCGCTGATTGCGGCGACCGTGCTCGATTCCATCAAGTCAGTGACTACCGAGGCGTTCAAGGAAGCGCTCAACGAGGCGCTAAAACCCGCCGCAACACCCGCGACCTGCGCCTCGTTTGCGGCGAACACATCGATATAGGAGCCGGCCGTTACGGTGGAATTGACGATCTCTGCCAGCACCTGATTTTCAATGAGATTGGTGACGATCGCCGCACCCGCCGCAACACCCGTCGATGCCGCAATGTCACCGGCGAAGGCGACGATGTTGGCGTCGGTGCTGGAGCTGACGTTTTGGCCCGAACCAACCTCGCCCAGAACCTTGGAGATGATCGAGTTTGTCGGAAGCACGTCCGTGGAAGGCGGCGTGTCGCTGGCGCTGAGGCTGATGCTGCCCGTCGCGCTCACACTCGAACCGCTGCTCGTCGCGCTAACCGTGTCGCCGAGAATGTTGATCGTCGTGGAACCAGCACCGGCAAGGCCACCCAGCGGAGTGACTCCGCCGATAACCACACCGGCAGCGTATGAGCCAATCTCCGGCGTAGAGAGAGCGGAAAGATCAATGTCGCCGGTCGAGTTGGCCGTGCCCGCCGTCACGCTGGAATCCGAGATCGCGGTTTGCACGCTGTTTTCCACCGTGTTCACGGACACCGACGCGCCCAGCGCGCCGAATCCACCAGCGGTAATGGAGGTAGCCAGGGAGGCAATCGTCGAGGCGTCGGTGGCGTTCAGATCGATGTCGCCATTCGATGTAACCGTGGAACCATCGAGAATCGAGGCAACCACAGTGTTGTGAATATCGTTCTCGGCAAAAGACAGACCGACCGATGCAACGCTGGAAGCAGCAACGCCGCCGACAAAGCTGTTGATCGTAGCCCCGGAGTCAGCCGTGAGCTGAATCGCGCCCACGCTTCCAACCGTCGAATCGCTGATATCGGCGGAGAGTGTGTTGCCGATGTCGTTGACTGCGACAATGGCATTCCCACCGACTTCGCCTGCCAGCGCGCAACTGAGCCCGAAGGAGTCAATCGTGGAGCTGTCCGTGGCCGTCTGTGTGATTCCGGTGTGGGAGTGCACCGACGATCCACTCAGAATCGAGGCGTCGATGGTATCGGAGATGGCGTTGCCCAATCCGGCCGCGCTGATCGAGAGCGAACCATATCCGGCGACACCAACGGTGAGCGCGGCAATCAAGGAAGTGCACTTGCCGTCCAGTTCGACATCTCCCGAGGTGGAGGTCACCGTCGATCCCACGATCTCGGCATCCGCATCATCGGAAATGACGTTGCCCACCAGCACGGCATTAAAGGCCATGCCGCCCGAACCGGCCACGCCAACCACAACCGAGAGAATGTTGGCGTCGTCCAGTGGATCACCCAGTGAGGCTGGCGCGCTTGATGTGTCACTATCGAGTACCGCTTTCTGATCCGCCGTCGTCTCCAGCGATTTGATGGCGCCGGGCGCACCGTCGAGAGCTTGAATCGAGATGTCGCCGCTCGACGTCACGTGCGAATTTCCGACGATGTCCGCCGTGACATCGTTCGCGATCACGTTTCCGACAGCCGTCACCTGAATCGCGAAGCCTCCCGAACCAGAGATTCCGGCCGTGATCGAGCGGATGACTGCGGACTCGGTGGCTTGCACCGACAGGGACGAAGATTGGGTGACGGTGGAGTCGTTGATCTCCGCCTTGGTGCTGTTGCTGACGACATTGGCGCCCAGTGCGGCCACGCCTGCGCCGCCGCCGGTGCCCGCAATGCCGAAGGCGATCACATCGATCGTCGATTCATCCTCGGCTGTGATGCTTACTGCTCCGGTCGAGTCCACCGTGGAACTCGAGGTGACCAGGGCATCGATGGTGTCAGTGACCGTGTTGGCCGAAAACAGCAAACTGACGGCTGCCGCGCCGGAACCGGCTATGGAGGTTGTGAAGCCCAGGATGGTCGACTCCGACTCGGCGTTGAGAGTAACGGCTCCCGCATCAATGGTCGAACCCTCGACCTCGGAGGCGATCGTATCGTCGATGACGTTGACTCCGAGCGTCGCCCCGACGGCAACAATGCCCGTTCCGGCAACGCCGAGGCCGAGCGAACCGATCTGCGAGTTGTCAAGCGCCGAGGAATCGAAGGTTCCGGCCGTATCGATGAGCGATTGATTGTCAACGATCGATTCGACCTTGTTGGCAATCGCGTCGCCAAAGCCGGTCACGTTGACGGCAACAATTCCCGAGCCGGCCACGCCGACCGTGAACGCCGAAATCACGCTATTTGCGCTGGTTGTTACGTCTACATAGGAGCTGGGATTTGCAACCGTCTCGCCAGAGTAGACTTTGGAGTTGCTGATCGCCGCGGTCACCGTGTCGGTGATCACGTTTCCAGAGAAGGCTCCGTTGACCGCAACAATTCCTGTTCCCGAAACACTCACCATGATGGCCAGAATGTTGGACTCCAGGATATTGCCGAGGGGCGCACTCGATGAGGACAAATCAGAGGTGAGAATACTGTTCGGGGTTGAGCTCAGAACCGTCGAGGTCGGCACCGAACCTGGCGCTCCCTCCTCCGCACCGACAGAAACGCCATCTTCCGCGCTCACCGTCGAATCGTCAATCTCGGCCGTGGTGGTGTCGTCGATCAGATTGCCCATTGCCGAGACCTGCACCGCCACGATGCCCGATCCCGAAACGCCGACGCTGATGCCGCAGATGACTGGCTCCGAGATGGCGGAGATCCCTATCGTCGTGTCCGAGTCAACGGTCGATCCGCCGATGATTCCCGCGTCCACCGTATTGGCGATCACGTTCGCCGAGACGCCCACGCCCACCGAAACTGTGCCGCTCCCGGCAACGGCGAAGGCAAGCGAGTAAATCGCGGACTCGTCTTTGGCGGAGATATCGATCGCGCCCGCCGCGGTCACGCTGGAATCCAGCGTCGAACCGACGGTCGGGGTATACGACTGTACGATCGCCTGCGTGGTGTTAGTGATCACGTTGGCCGCAAAGAAAACCTCCCCTGCAACCACGCCACTGGCCGCAACTCCGCCCGTGAAGGAGTAAATTATCGAGTTGTTGAGCGCCGTGATATCCAAGGCATCTGTTGTTGTGGAGGTGCTGAACGAATCGACTGTCGAGCCGGCGATATCGGATTCCACGGTGTTTGTGATAACGTTGGCCGCGACGATGGCCCCCACGGAAACCGAGCCCGAGGCTGCGACGCCCAAACCAACCGAGCGAATCGTCGAATCATCGTAGGCGTAGAGCGTCATCAACCCGCTCGAATAAACCTTCGAGTTGTCGGTGATCTCGGATTGGATGGAGGAGGTGATGACATTGCCGAACAGCAGCGCACTGACGCCGACCGCGCCCGACGCTCCAACGCCCGAGGTGATAGCAAGAATCTTGTCTTCCGACTCGGCATTGATCGTCACCGTGCCGGCAGCTTCAGCGGCGATGTCGGTAATCGAATAACCGCTTGCGTCATGCGTCACATTGGCGAGAACTGTGGAATCCGAGATTTCCGCCGTGATCTTGTTGGCAATCACGTTGCCCGTGACAGCCGCCGCCACGGCAACCGAACCCGAACCGGCGACGCTGATGTTGATGGCCAGAATATCGGCGTCGAGGTCGAGCGGCGTATTCGTCAGAACACTATTCACCTCGCTCTTTACGCTCGCAGGCAGGGGAACAACCGACGGGGCCGACTCAATCGCATTGATGGTGGCGCTTCCGCCCGAGGTGACCATCGACCCGCCGGTGATTTCGGCGGTGATCGTGTTCCCAACATAATTGCCGAGGGCCGAGACACTGACCGCCACGCTCCCCGATCCCGATGCGCCGATGCACACCGCGCGCACGATGGCCGTCGTCTCGGCGTCCAATTCGAAGGAGGTATCGGCGCTCACCGTTGAATCGTCGATATCGCTTTCGATCGTATTGTCGATCACGTTGACCGCGATCGCTCCGCCCACAGCCGTGCTTCCCGAGAAGCCGGCGCCGATGGCAAGCGTGTTGATGGCGGAGCTATCGTAGGCGCCAACAGTCACACCCGCGGCCGAGTTCAGATCAGAGCCGTCCAGTACGAGCGCCTCCACATGATTGGAGACAGCATTCTCAGTGAGGGCCAATCCGACAGCCAGATCGCCGGAAGCCGCCCCGCCCACGGAGAGGTTGTAAATCTGCGACGCGCCCGCGTCAGACAGATCGAAGGAGCCAAGATTTACTGGTAGATTGCTCTCACTGAGCGTGGACGGCTGGCTGCTCGCGGAAGGTACGAAGCCGGCGGTCACGCTGATGCTGCCATGCTCGGTGGTAATCGTGGAGCCGTCGACCACAGCCTCCGTGGTGTTCAACACGTTGGTGCTCGCCAGCGAAAGGCCGACGGCCGTTGTGCTGGAGCCGGCGAAGCCGCCGGAAATGGTGACCACCGTTGTGTCGTCGTCGGCCGCGATCGTGACATTCTCGTTGCCCGTGGTATTGCCGGTTGCCGTCAGCGTCGATCCGCCCACAACCGATGCAGTGATATTCCCATCGGCCAGGCTCATCGCCACCGAGCCGCCCAGCGCGAAGCTGCTCGAGCCGGCGGCGCCAACGGCGACAGTCACCATCGTCTCTCCGGAGGTGGCCTCCACATCGATTGACTCTCCGGTCACCGACGAGTCCTCTGCCGCCTGATTCTCGATCTCGGCGCTGACCGTGTTCAGGTCGAGGTTGACCGAGACAGCCGCGCCGATCGCGGTGTCGCCACCCGAAATGGCCACTCCGCCGCTGCCGGCGATGGTCAGTTCGTCTTCCTCGGCGTCCAGCTTAAAGTCTCCCGTTTGCGCATCGATGGTGCTGCCAACCACCGTCGCATCGACGGTGCTGTCCATCAGGTTGAAGGCGATGGAGCCGGCGATGGCGACATCTCCCGAAACCCCGGCGCCGGCAGCCATTGTGACCAGCGTGCCGCTCTCGTTGGCCGTCGAGCTAAACGAAGAGGCGTAGATGGTCGATCTGGTGACGTTCGTCGTAACGTCGTTAAAGAGCAGGTTGACTCCGATGGCGGCGCCCAGGCCCCCGCTATTGCCAATCCCAACCGCACCGGAGATGGACTCGATCGAATCACTATTGATGGCCGAGAGCACCAGACTGCCCACGGGCGTCGCAGTCGTGCCCGCGTTCAGCTCGTTCACGGTGGCCGAGACCGTGTTCCCGGTGTAATTGATGCCGATTGTTCCGGCTCCGCCATAGCCTGATCCACTGCCCGCGATGCCAACCGAACCCGTCACCCCCACCAGCACTTCATTGTTGGTGGCGGTAACATCCATCGCCTCGTCCGTCGAGTATGTGAACGGCGACAGCGTCGTTCCAACACTCGAAACCGCGGAGCTCGTCGTGGTCGCCGCATAGGTGAACCCGATTCCTATGCCCACGCCAGCTTTGCCGCCAAGGGCGGCGGAACCGGCGACGGCAACCAGCGTCGAGGTGTCGGAGGCGTCCATGAAAATCGCCGTCGAGCTTAATGACCCGGTGTCAATATCTCCATCGGTGTTTTCCAGCTCGGTCGTGGTCGTATAGGTGAGAATGTTCACACCTATTGAACCGGCGACGGCATAGCCGCTATTACTCGTTGAGACGCTGAGGCCGGCCGCCAACGACGCCACCCATCCGTCGCGCGTAGCGTCGATCTCCAACTCGCCGTCGAGATCGAGATCCTGAGCCCCGTTGATCGAGGCATCGGTCGAGCCCGCAAGAATATTCATGGCAAAGGCGCCAGCGAGGCCAACCGAGGTGCCGCTGCCGGTGGAGGAGGCGTAAGCTCCCGCTCCAGAGATATTGATTACATTCGTATTGTTTTCGGCCTGAAGAGAGAGCGAAACGCCATTGCTATCCGCCCCGGTGATTTGGATCTCGGGGGCGTTGGTGATCCAGGCGTCCGCAGTGTCGTCCATGTAGTTGACGCCGGCCGATCCGGAGATGGCGTCTCCGCCCTTCGACGAAGAGGTGGAGTTGGCTTGGGAACTCGTCGTCCCGGCAATACCGCCGGTCAATTTTCCACTCTTCTGGGCCTGGCTAAGAACGGCAGCCCACTTGCTCTGCCAGCCCGCCAGATTGGCGTTGCCGGCAGCCGTGCCGTCCGAGCCTTGCGTGCCGCCGGTGCCCGGATTCGATGGGCTCTTGGCTGTCGGCGGACTTGCAATGCTTCCGCTCACCGAAAGAACAACGGCATAACCATCGTTGTCGCCCGCCACCGACACACTTCCACCCGACAGGAATGAACCCGACGGAGCGTTCGGGGTGGACCCGTCCGGGAGGTCGCCGATCACCGCCTGCGTGTCTCGTTCAACGATATTCAGGCCGGCCGTCGCTCCCACCGCGACCGACTGCGATTTTTCCACGCCGCCAGCAATCGAGTAGAGATCGGTATTGTCATTCGCCTGTACCACCACCGAATCGTCGGTCGAGGCGCCACTATTCAGCGTGACCGTGCCGCTGCCAACATTGATCGTTGTTCCATTCTGAATCTGGGCGAGTGTCGTATCGCCGATGTAATTGACATCTAACAAGCCTACAAAGCCGATGTTCGTGGCCGTGCCGCCGGAGGCGCCGAGCTCCACGCCGAAAACGTTGGTCAGCCCGTCCACATACAGGCTGGAGGCGTTCACCTGGGCGCCATCCTCAATCACCGCCTCGGTGTCGTCTCCGCCGATGGTCAACAGCAACGAGGCTCCCACCGCATTACTGCCCGAGACGCCAGCGCTGGGCTCCAGTCCCTCCAGGAGTTTCTTGTAATTCCCTTGGAAGGCCTGCGTGATATCGATGTTGGGCAGACTTAAATTGCCCACCATATTGACGCTCTCGTTGTCGCTCTGCGCCTGAACAACCACACTCCCCGGATTGGTGCTGTAGCCACTGAGCTGGTTGATCTCCGCCCCGCTCATGATGGTCGCCTTCGAGGTATTCTGCACATCGAGGACGGTGACCGCTCCTGCGACCGCAACCTTGTCGCCGCTGGCGGTGGCCTGGCTTTCAGTGTCGAAGATGTTCTCGCCTACGCCAAAGTCTCCGGTGAGGTAGGTCATCAGATTGGCGGCGAAATTCTTGGCAATCTGCTCGGGAGTCGTCACCGACCAATTGCTGTCGGTGGCGTAGTCGGTCGTGCCCAGATTGATCGTCGCCGGAGTGCTGCCATCGTAGGTGTACCAGTCCCCTGCCACTCCGCCGCCCTGATATCCGTTTTCCACCTGAACGGTCTGATCGGGCTGCACCTGCACAATGCCGCTGTTTGTGGTGTAGGTGGCCTCTGTCAGCGAATCGTAAAGATTATTGAAATAGCTAAGACTGAAATCGTTCAGCGCCTCGGACTCGACCGTCAGGGTGCCGAGGGCGTCCACTTGCGCGCCCGAATTGATGTAGGCCTCGGCATCGTTTTCAACGACGCCGACCGAAACCGCAAGCGATCCAGAGAAGACGCTCTTGTTCTCTGCTCCCGCAGGGAGGGCTGGATTGTTCTGCACCGAGGAGCTGGCCATTACGGACGGCGAGTAGGTGACACTGCTCAGAACGTTGATGTTGCCAACCGTTGAAACCACGCCTTTGCACTCGCCGTTCGCGGTGTTTCCATCTCCGATACGGGCCGTGGCCGAGTCCAGGTCGACAGCTATGCCAATGGCAGCGCCGAGGTCAATGCTGGAGCTGATATCGGCGGGCGAGTTGTCCGGTTGCTTGCCTGTAACCCAGGTCTTGAGCTTGGTGAAGACACCTCCGACGGCCGAAGTCGCCGGCGAGATGAGCTTCGACTTGATGTCGGCGAGCATGTCACCCTGCGAATTCGTCCCCACACCCGCCTGAGCGGAAGTGCCGCTGCTGGACGAGGGCAGCACGAACAGTTCCTTGAACGGCACCACGCCCTGCACCATATTCGCTTCAACATTGATGTCGTTCGGCGTCGTCGAGCCGCTGGCCGGCGTCGAGTTTGTGGTTTGCGCCGTCGCCGTGCCATCCAGATAAGCGTTCGTGGTGGAGTCTTCAAAATCGACGCCCGCCGCGATGCCCACCTTGCCGTCATTGCCCGCCGTCGAGAGCGCCACGATGCGGGTGTTGTCCTGCGTATTCGCCAGCACGTTGATCCCGCCATCAGAGACGGTGATGACGGCGGTGTCTAACACATTCGTCGTTGTGTTTGAGACCAGCACACCCACTGAAACGGCCCCGGCGATGCCCGCGATCGCGCTCGTATTGGCCACCACGTTCATCGTGTTGGTCGATCCGGAAGAAAACGTCGCGCCGTACTTGGCGCTCACGCTGCCGCCCACCTCGATCGTCGCGTTGACGTTTTCAATGCCCACCGAGACGCCGATAAACTTCGCCACCGTCGGCGAAGCCGAAACGTCAGTGACTGTCGTCGAAGTAGCGTTGAAATAACCCGAAGAAGAGATCGACGAGCCGGCTGCGATATTGATATCGGCCGAGGCCTGCGCATAGGAAACGGCGCCCTCGATCGAGATCAGTCCCTGCAGGACCGATAGCACTGTATTGCCGATCGATGTGGCATCATTCTCCACAGTATCGGCTGCCGAGGTATTCGTGCCATAGAACGAGCCGGCGCTGCTGTCGTCAATGTACTTGTCGGCATCGGCCAGAGCCGTGATGGTGACGTTTCCACCGTTGATCGTGGCGCCGTCTTCAATGTCGACGCTGACATTCGTTATCTGCACGCTGACGAAGGGAGTGAACAGTGCCGTCTGGTTGATGGCGTTGATGGTGATGGCGCCATCCTCACTGGAATTCTTACCCTTCGCTGCCAGCGAGCCGGTATACAAATTTGATGTGCCGTACTCGAGATCGACCGTATGCCCTGAGAGAGTGATCGACCCGGCCTGGCCGCCGGAGTTGCTCGTGCTGACCGCCCCCTGGATGTCGATGGTGTCGGCCTGCACAATCAGCGAGTGACCGTTCTGAAGGGTAAGACCGCCATTGTCAACCGTGACCGTGCTGGAGCCGATCTTGTTCGAGTCCAGGCTTCCACCGTTCAATTCGAGGTCGGTGTTGGCCAGGGTAACGCCGCCGGTCACGCTGATCGACGAGTTATCTACGCCACTATTGGCGTCGATCGTGATCGTCATCAGATGCGAGAGTTGCGCGGCTAAGATGGTAGTGGAGTCGCCCGCGCTGTCGCTGATGTCCAAAGCGCCCGTCACACTATCAGTGGACAGGACGATATTGTTGGTTTTGTCGTATGAGCCTTTATATTCATAGTTATAAAATGTGGAATTTCCAAAATTGACAGTTTCATCCGCCGCGGTGGTGAATGAGGTATAGGTTGCGGTCCCGTCCAAATTCACGGTGCTGCCGGTGCCTCCATCGACGGTCAGCGCTGCCGTGAAATTGGTGATGCTGGAATCGGAATTGATGTTAATGGTGTGAATTCCCGTTCCACTGCTCGGCCCGAGGATCTCCAGAGACTGGATACCGGTATCCAGGTTGATCGTGTCGCTGCCGTCGGTCACGACATATTTGTTGTTGCCGCTGGAGTAGGTAAGGCCGATCGTATCGCCACTCCCGCCATTCACCACGATATTGTCGGCGCTATCGATGCCGGTATAGTTGATCGTTGTCGTATCTGAATTGGCCGTAAAAGTAATCTTGCTGTTAGTGGAATCGCAGAGGACGCTCTGGCTGCTTGTTGTAGCCGCCGTGGTCTCCACCGAGCAGATAATCTGATCGCCGCCGCCGCCGTTGATGGTGACTGCCGTGTCGTTTGGCGACATCACAACCACAGCGCTCTGGTCCACCTGGAAGGTGTCGCTGCCCGCTCCGCCGTTGATGGTCAGGCTCGTCGCCGAGGATGTCGCCGATGTCGGAGTCGCAAAGGTGAGATTGCTGAAGCTGCTGTTGAGGCTGTTAAGCATCAGATCGCCCGCATTGCCGGTGAGGCTGAGCATCACCGACGGCAGGGTCGGCATGCCCACAGAGCAACTGATAGAGTTGTCCGCGGGCGCCGTCCACGTAACAGAGCTCAAGCCGCTGGCGTCCGTGATGGTGATCTGGTCGCCGAAGACACTCGCGCCGAGGCTCGCATTCTGCTGGATGTTTGAGGCCAGTGCATCGAGCACATCGCTCAGAGCCTGACCACTGGCCGCCGTGGCCGAGTACGCCTTCCCGTTGACATTGACCGTCAACTGGTCGCCCACCTGCGGTGCACCGGAGAAGGTCAGCAGGGATTCCGATGCCGTGGCCGGCATGTCTTTCTGGCAGTCTTCGGAGCTATCGCTGGGCCCCGTCCACGTCACGGAGGTCAAGGGACCCGCGGTATTCGTGAGGATGATCTGATCGCCGCGAACATTCGCGATCAGGGTGCCGCCGCTCTGGCTTTGAATATTGGCGGCCAGAGTGGTGAGCACATCGATCTGGCTCTGATTGGCGCCCACCGTGGCGGAATAGGTGTCGGCGGGCCCTGTTCCGTTCACATTGACGGTCCACACATCGCCCGCCTCCGGAGTTCCGGCAAAGGTCAGAGTAGCGGTGTCATTCGTGTCGTAGGAGAAGCTCTTCGCGCTGGCTGCGGTATTATCGGTGATCGAGTTGATGCCCGAGTAATTGAGCTCATTCGCGCCCAGCATGATCGTGCCCGTATCCGTACCAGAGGCAATGTAACTCACGCTGCCGGCGTTGCTCCCCGTGCTGTCGATCGTCAGCGTATCCTTGCCGCTGAAGGGGCCATAGGGACGCCCGCTGATCGAGCCGCTCACCGAGCCGCCGGCCTCGATGGTGAAGTTGCTGTTGCTGTCCGAAGTGCCGTTCAGATACTGGAAGTTCTTGAAGGTGACGGATTGAGTGAGCGTAGCGCCGCTGTTGTAAAACGAAGAAGTGGAATCGCTGTTCGTGTAGGTCAGCCCGATCGTTCCTGAATTCTGGCCGGTAATATCCCACGCATTCGTGGTGTCTACGCTGCTCTCGCCGTCATCGATCTCGAAGCCCGTGATGTTGTTGGCCTTCGACGCTGTTCCCGCATTGATCTCGGTAATGTTGCTGACGCCCATTACGCCTGTGGCGCTGCCCACTCCCGTAGTGGTGGTCAACTGGTTATTCACTATCTCCGTCGACGAAATGCCCATATCCGCCAGATTGATGGAGATCGAGGTCGTGTAAGCCGAATAATCCAGGATATTTGCCGAGCCCGTTCCGCCCGTGATGTATCCCGCGAAGCCGCCCTGATCGGCAAAGACGAATTTGTTGGTGCCCGAGCCGCCGATAAGATTCGAGATTGTTCCCGTCAGCTTGGCTGTACTCACTAATTGGTTACTGCTGTTGTACTCATCGACAACTACCGTGCCTGTGTTGCTGATGTTGAAGGTAAGGTTATCGGTGACAGCGGAGAAGTCGAAGGTGTCCTGCTTGGATGCGCTGGACTCGTTGATCGTGTAATTTCCCCAGTCGTTGGAGAAGGTATAGGTGTCGTCGCTCTGACCGCCGGCGATGGTGCCGACTTTGTTGCTGCTCCCAAGGCCGAGCGAAGCGCTTTCCGTCGTCGTCCCGCTTGTATCCTCCGTGACGGTAATCGATCCGTTGGTGGTCGCGATTGTCCCGCTGTTGTTCGTAACTGTCCCGCCGCCCAGAGCAACATTCAGAGCGCCGGTAGCGGCTGAAAAATCGAGGGCGTCCTTGGTGCTCGACGAGTCTTCGTTGATGGTGGTGGTGCCAATGCCCCAATTGTCCGGCAAACTGAAGGTCTGGTTGAGCCCGCCGGTGATGGTATTCGACCCGGAACCCTCAATAACACTAGTGATGGCGCCAAAGGTGGAAGACGAACTGATGCCGGTCGCCGTAAGAGCGCCCTGGCTGGAGTCCAGGTTAACGACTATTCCATTCACATTGGTGTAGTTCGTGCTATTGAAAAGCGAGTAATCGAGCGTGGCGGCGCCGGACCCGCTCTCGATGATCGTGGCGTTCACGCCGTCGGTGACCGCCACCGGATTCATGACGATGCTATCCGTGCCCTGGCCATTCAGCGTATCAGCTCCCGTGCCCTCGTACAGGACATTGGTTCCGGCGTCACCGTTCAGCGTGTCGGCCCCGCTGCCCGCGTAAAAGATGTTGCTGGCGCTGCTTGCGCCGCTTCCGCTGTAGCCGGTGAAGGTGACTGTCCCGCTGCCCGCGGTCACCGTGTTATCGGCCGCGCCGCCGATGACCGTGTTGATACCGCTCACGCCATCCGTGCCCGTCGCCGTACCGTTCGCCAGATCGACCGTCACGTCAGTCGTGTAGGCGGTGTAGTCAAGTGTATTGGTGGCAGCGCCTCCAGTGCCGCCGTTCAGCGTGCCATCGAAATTCGCGCCCGCGGCGAAAACAAAGTCGTTGTTGCCTGAGCCGCCGTCAATCACCTGCAGATTGGAGGCGGTGATCGTCTGGCCCGCATTGGTCGAATCGGTGACCGTAACCGTGCCGGTGGAGCTAATGTTCTCTGTGAGGCTTCCCGAGTTGCCGGAGAGGTTCAGCGCATTCGAGGGCAGAGCGAAGGTATTCTCTACCCCGGTGATCGCGCCTACGGTAATTGCCGCCCCTCCGGAGGAACTGGAGAGAGTGATCCACCCGGTGTCGTTGCCGCTGCCGTCTACGATCTCGTTAACGTAGTACGTATCTCCACTGGTGAGACCACTGATCGAGGAACCCGAGCCTGCGGTGTAGATGATCGCCTGGCCGCTGCTGAAGCTATTCGTTCCCACGTAGATCTGGGTGGTGCTGCTGACTGCTGGGCTGCTGTCCTCCTCGATCTGCGTGGCGGAAGTCGCAACAAAGCTATTGCTTTTTCCGTTGAGCGAGGTAATGGCGATAGGCTCTCCCCCGGCCTTGCTGGACAGGGTGATCCAGCCGGTTTGGTCGCCATCGCTGTCGAGCATCTGGGTGACGTAATAGGTCGATCCGCTGGTGAGACCGCCCATCGATGAACCGGATCCGGCGTTGTAGATGACCGCCTGGCCGCCGCTGAAGCCATTCGTGCCCACAAAGATTTGGGTGTTGCTGTTCAACAGGGAGTTGACCTGCATGATTTGCGAGGAATCCGAGGGGGAAGCGAATGTATTGTTTAGTCCGGTGACCTGGCCCACGGCAATTGCCGCCCCTCCGGAGGAGCTGGAGAGGGTGATCCACCCTGTGTCGTTGCCGCTGCTGTCAACCTCCTCGGTAACAAAGTACGAATTTCCATTGGTGAGCCCGCTGATCCCTCCATTCGCGACGCTCGTATCGGCCTGGAAGACAACCTCATCACCGGTGGAAAAACTATTCTCGCCAACATAGAGTTGAGTGCCGCTGTTGTTCAACGCAGTGGCGGCCTGCACTGTTTGCAGGTTATTATTCGACCCGGTGATCCCGGCCAAAGTAATTGCCGCTCCTCCGGACGTCTTGGAGAGAGTGATCCAGCCGGTGTCGCTGCCGCTGTTGTCCACTATCTCGTTAACGTAGTATGTACTTCCACTGGTAAGACCGCTGATCGATGAACCAGAGCCTGCCGTGTAGATGACCGTCTGGCCGGTGGTGAAATCATTCGAGCCCACATAAAGTTCATTGCCGCTGACCGCGGTCGCCGTCGTTTGAGCCGTGCTCCCCGGTTCGGTGATCGTAACGTTGCCCCAGTCATCCGACGCAACATTGAAGGTGTCGCCGTCGCCCTGGCCGGTGAAGCTCTCGCTGCCGCTGCCCGCGGTAAAGATATTCGCCCCGGCTCCGCCGATGACATCCTGTATGTTGGAAATGCCTCCGGCTACTCCGGTGGCTGTTCCGGTGGCCAGGTTGACCGTCACGCCGGACGAGCAGGCCGAGTAGTCGAGGGCGTTCGTTCCTCCGCTGCCGCCGTTGATCTTTCCGGCAAAGGTGGCACCATTTTCAAAGACATACGTGTTGTTGCCCGTACCGCCGATGATCTCTTCGATATTCGCGTTCGCTATCAGCTCATCGCTGCCGGTCGAGTCCGTGACCTTGATTGTGCCGTTGGCGTAGAAGGTGACCGTCAGGGCGGAGGTTACCGAGGAGAAGTCAAGCGTATCCGTCCCCGAACTCGCATTTTCGGTGACGGTATCAGAGCCCCAATTGTCGTCGAAATTGAAGGTGTCGCTGCCGGAGTTCCCCGAGAAGGCATTGCTGGCGGAGTTTCCGGTCAACGTGATCCCGCCCAAGCCGCCGATAACATTGGCGAAATCGCAGACGCCCCCCGTCACTCCGGTCGCCGTCCCCAAAGTCGCTGTCCCTAAATTCACACCAGACTTGTTCGGCAACCCGGCGGCCAGGTTCACCGTAACAGCCGTCGAATAGGCGGAGTAGTCGATGGTATTCGTTCCACCATCGCCGCCGTCGATAATTCCGGAAAACGTAGCGCCGTTGGTCGCAAACTTGACCGTGTTGTTGCCCGAGCCGCCGATGATCGCCGTCGTGCTGGCTCCGGCAACGATGGTGTATTTCCCGTCCGTCGTTGAAACCGTGCCGTCGGTGTTGACGGTCATTGTGAGATTGCCCTTCAGGCTGGCGAAACTCAGCGTTCCAGATGAATCAGAAACCGTCTCCTGCTTGCCGGAATCCATAATAACGATCTTGCTGAAGTCGCTGACACCTTGAGTCACACCGGTCACTGTTCCGGTGGATAGATCCACACTCACCGCGCTCGTATAAGCGGAGTAGTCTAAAATACTCGATCCGCCGCTGCCGCCGTCGATCGTTCCGGCAAACGAAGCACCGTTCTCGAACTTGACGGTATTGACGCCCGAGCCGCCAACGATCTCTGTCGTACTGGAGCCGCCGATGACGGTGTTCGTCCCGTCCGTCGTTGAAACCGTGCCATTTGTGTCGACGGTCATGGTGAGCGATGCGTCAATCTGAGAGAAACTGAGCTCGCCTCCCGAATTAATGATCGTCTCCGGGGTCTTGTCGTTGGCAAGTACAAAATCGCTGACATTGCTGAAGTGCAGCGTTCCGTCCGAAGAGGCCACTGTATCGGCTGTCAAGTTGACCGCCACGCCGCCCGCAAAGGCGGTATAGTCAAGGGTGTTTGTCTCACTGGCATTGCAGATGATCTGCGTGATACCTGAGCCGGCGGTGACGGTGTTGCTTCCGTCCGTTGCCGAGATGCTGCCATCGGCGTTGATGGATGCGGTGACATTGGCCGTGAGCTGCGATAGATTGAACTCGTTGCCCGAATCGGTGATCGTCTCCGAGGCGCTGCCTTCCTTGAGAACAACCTTGCTGATATCACTCACGCCCTGCGTTCCAGTCGCCGTCCCGGTGGCCAGATTCACCGTCACGCTCGACCCGTAGGACGAGTAGTCGAGGGTATTGGTGCCGCTGCCGCCGACGATCGTGCCGCTGAAGGTGGCGCCCGACTGGAAGACAAAGGTGTTGGTGCCGGAGCCGCCGATCAGCTCCTGAATATTGGCGGTCGCTGCGAGCGTGTCCCCCTGGCTGTCGGTCACCGAGACCGTGCCGTTGCTGTTGATGGTAAAGGTGAGGTTGGAAGTAACAGCGGAAAAGTCGAGAACGCTTGTCCCGCCCGAGCCGGTCTCCGTGACGGTGGAAGCGCCCCATCTATTATCGAATATGAATCGGTCGTTCCCGGTTGTGCCGATCATGTTCGCATTCGAGCCCGCTGCGGCGGTATAGTCCGTGAGCAGATACGAGTAGCCCAAGGTTACGCTCGAGTTGAGAAGCGCCGACGAGGTAATCGGCCCGGTCGAGTAACCTAGCGTCCAGGTGCCGCCCTCGGCCGATGAACCGACGTCCTGCGTGGCAGCGGCCACATTCGCTCCGGTCAGCGCCGCCATCTGCTGCACAAACTGAATGCCCGCGCTGCTCCCGGCAACGTCGCAACCATAGAGAACAATGTCGGCGCCCGCGGACAACGAACTCTTCCATTGCGCTATCTCGGAGGAGAACTGCGAGAGGTCGGCTTCGCTCAACTGCGTCGTGCCCACGGTGATCAGCCCTGCCGCGCCGTGCGAGAGAATGTCAACCGCGCTGACATTCTTCAATTGCGCAAGGGTCTGCGTGATTTGATCGACGCCGTTCCCCTGCTCGTCGAGTGTGACAATGACCAGGTTATTTCCCGTTGAGCTGACAGAAGAGAGCTGCTTCCATTCACTCGCCGAGTCGCTCTGGTTCAGATTGATTTGCGTGACGCTCTGCCCGTTCTGCTCGGCCGACTGGGCAAGATTATTGACCAGCTGAGAGTAGTCGTTCACGCTCGGGTCGACAAAAACGACTTGGACACCCTGGGACTGCGTCGAGGACACAGTTGTGGCGGAGTTGGCCACGGAAGCGGTCGTATAGGTCTGCCTCCAGTTGCCAGCATAGGGCTTGGCGTACGAAGAGGAAACAGGATAGACGCCCGGATGCTGGCTCCCGCTGGCAGGCGCGCTCGCGCCTTTGAAAGCCAGCGCGGACGCATTTTGCGCCTTCTGTTGTGCCTGTATCGCGGAATGGACAAGGAACGGCGAAAGAAGCTGAGGATCTTGCGGGGCGTAAACCGCCTGCACGGCCGGGACCAGCACGTTTGCGGACGGGAGGATGCGTTTTTCGAGCATTTCAAAGTGCATTGCACGACGTTCGCGTTTCCCCTGCCACTTGGCAGCCTTTTTGTTGCGGAAGATATTCTTCAGATTCTTGGACATCGGTTACACCCTCGCATTTGGCCCGACCGGCCTTACACAATCGACAACTCAGCGCTTGATCAGCCTGGCTGTCGCAACAGCCTACTGCTATTGCGCCAGCCAGTTGTTGATTACAAGCAGATCTTCTTCAGAGAGCGTGCCCACGGCTTTTTTCAGCTCCAGGGTGCTCATGACGTACTCGTAGCGGCTCAGCGAATAATCCCGCCGATACAGATACAGATCCCTGGCCGCATCCAGGACCGCAAGGCTGGTGTAAACGCCCGACCGGTAGCCCAGTTCCTTCGCCTTGTAGAGTTCCGCCTGCGCTTCGATCGATGTCTTCAGCGCATCGGAGCGGCTGATGGCCGTCTTCACCCCGGAAAAGGCCGTCGTCACCTGTAAGATCACGTCGCGTTTCTGCTGCTCCAATGCCAGGAGGTTCTCCTGGTAGCGGTCCCTCGCCTCGCGCGTTTTCGACTTGATGGCGAAACCTTCAAAGAGGGGCACGTCGAGGTTAAGCGCCACAACTCCGCTGTTGACCGTGGCACCGCCGCCGTAAAGCGATCCGCCCATAGCGTTCCGATCGACCTGGCCCGTCATACTGAGGGTTGGCAGATGGGCGGACTTCTGGTGGGCTATCTCCTGGCGGGCCGTTTCCGTTTGGAACTGGCGGCTTTTCAGTTCGAGGTTTTTTTCAAGGCCCGCTTTCGTCCAGTCCTCCACTGTCGCCGGATCGGGCATGACAAGAGGAAGGTCGTCCTTGAACCGGAAAGTGTTCGCAACGGGCTGCCCGGTCATGGTGGCAAGAGCTTGCAGCGCGGTCTCATACTCGTTTTCCGCCTTCGCGAGGTTCGCTTCGACAGAAGCGAGCCGCGCCTTGGCGTCATAGAGGTCCGTGTTGGGGGCAAGGCCGCTTTTGAAGCGCACTTCAGCCCTGGAGTAGAAAGCCTCCACGTCTTTTTTCTCTTCCTGCGCGTAGGCGATGTTGTCGGCGTCCGTTTGGGCCGCCACATAGGCCTTGGCCAGGCGAAGAATCAGTTCCTGCTTGGCAAATTCATAATCCGCGTCAGCCTGCTTTGATACCTGCTTCTTCTGGCGCAGTTGCACGAACAGGGAGTACTGGAAAAGCGGTGCGCTGATTGTCGGCCCCAACGTGGTCGACATATATGTGGAAGACCCGTTGGCGAAGACCTGGTTCTCGCTGTTCACAACCTTTTGCCGGGTCTCCGTCATGTTGCCCTGGAAGTCTATGTTGGGCCGGAAAGCCGCAAGCGCCTGCTTGAGGCCCTCCTTTTGAGCCAGTCGCTCGAACGAGGCGCCCTTATACTGCGGATCCTTGTCGATCGCAAGCTTGTACAACTGGATCAGATCCTCACCCGAAGCGGCGGCAGGGTGGAAGGCAATAGCCAATATAAGCATGGCGAACGCCGTGTAAAAGATCCAAAAGGCTCCGAATGCCTTCTTCATTTAAAAACTCCTTTCAACGAGGACACGCTCCCCATGACGCCCGAAGGTGAGATATTCCGCTTCAGCCAAATTCTGTTCGCGGCATTTCCGCCCATCCTGCTCTGTGCTCTTTGAGCAGAGAGTCAGCGCAGCCGGAACATGGATCGCCGGATCTTTGGCGAGAGAAAACCCTTCCTGGAAGTTGTGAAATATCGAGCCGGCTTCGCTGCGCTTGGCGCGCCCGCTCATAGCTCTGTCAGGCGCGGCCAGCCTACCATCAAAAGGACGCCGGCGGAGCGCTTTCAACGGGCTTTTGTACCACGACGAATCTCGAAAGGAGCGGAAAGAGAGCGGGAAGGGAATCGCCGAAAAGGAAAGGTCGCATTCCCCAGATTCGAGCGGCGACCTTGGGAAGATGAGCTCGGAGTCTTCTGGCTTAACACCTCGCATGCTGGGACCGGCCAATGCGCTCTCAGTCGCGCGAGTGTTTGCCAACGCCCGCGCACACTTTAACAGCCGTTTGTCCTCGCCCATGCTTAGCTCTTCCCAGACCACGCTACTGTAGAACCGATAACTCGCCCATTTTGCAGATTTTAGAAATCTTCCAATATTTAGGGACATGTTTGCAAGTCAAATCTCTCACCGAAAGAGAAAAGCTGTGCAAGCTTCTTCTAACTCGCCGCAGATTGTCTTAGCATTGTGATGCCGCTCACTTTTCGCACTGGTCCACGCTGTGACTCCCGAGTCTGGGCGCTGGCCTTGGCGCAATAGGAACTTCCGCGGCCGGTGACGAGTCCGGAGTTGGTTCTGCCTGGCTGCTTTGTGGGCGCGGAAGAGATCGCGCAGGGAGGAGGCCGATCAATGATAATTAGAAGAATCTATATGTAGAAGCGGTTGATCCATGGGAGAATCTGATCCACTTTCCCATGGAAAAATTCTCCGGACAAATAGCAGGGCATCGCGTTTCAGATTGAGTGTGCTTAGAGACATAAGTAAGTTACTCTTGGGCGAAGGTCGTTACCAAAGTTAGACGAACATAATTTTGGCTAGATTTGACTCGACATGGATTTATCCCCTTTGCTAATGTAGATGCACACATCCACGGGAAGCTCTTGCCGCATCCTTTTGTGCAAGTTGTACTACCGCCATTTACCTAAGGAGATATTTGTGACCGAGAAAGCACCGCAGCAGATTAAGGAGAAAGTCGTGGCCGAGAAAACACCGCAGCAGCTTAAGGTTCGTTGGGAAAACGCCAATGTACCGAGCGTTTATTCAAACGTTTGCAACGTAGCAGGAACGCGCGAGGAGATTGTTCTTCTCTTCGGCATGAACCAGGCTTTTAATGCAGCGGATAATGAAATGACCATCCAGCTTTCGAACCGGATTGTCATGAGTCCATTTGTCGCCAAGCGGCTCGCTCAGCTTCTCAACAGCGTCGTGGGGGACTACGAGACCAAGTACGGAGTTTTGGAAAAGTAAGAACTGGCGTGTAGACCGGGCACGAGCTTCCGAACTTAGTGCGAGGTTCCGAAATTCCGGATCATGACTGTTATTCATCCGGGCGCAGGCGGACAGTTAGTCCTTTCTGTGCCCGATTTCTTTTCTGCAAAATTTTTCTCTCGGCCAGAGAAGACGCGGCCCTGCCTTTCTTCGCCTGGCGAGCCAGGGATTTTACGCGCCCTGTATACTAAGCTAAACTTTCCTGAATTGCTGGCGACATTGCGCGGTGTGGATACTTTTGTCTTCGGTTGCCGAAGTGGACGGGGAATGAGAACTCTCTGGAACACATCTGAAGGGCGCACTTCACGTTCGGACAGGGTCGATATCCTGGTCACGCGGCCTGAACTGACTGTCGACTTTTGTTATTCCGAGGAAGCCGGCGCGCCGCAAGACGCGGATACGGCCCCTGTCGTGGCGCGCATCGTGATGAATCCGTACACGGCCAAACGGGTGGCGGAAGCGCTCAAGAGGGCCATAGAACGACACGAACGCATTTTCGGTTTGATCGACGAGGAGGCCATGGCGGGGGGGAAGCTTCTTCGCAGCCTCATCGACGACCTTGCTGTTCCCCACGGGTACGAGTACTCCTTCAAGATGTGCGAGGGACTCATCCTTGCCGATCGATTTCTGGTTACCATGGACAAGGCGTCGCTTGGCAAGGACTACCGGAAGAGAGTCATCGAGCTTTGTGTGAAGCTTCGCGCGCCGTCTTTATACCTGGAGGCGATCGAACGCTCGATCGCCGAAGCCCGCATCCTTCACTTTGGCTTCGAGTCGTCGGAAAAGGGTGGAATGCACAAGGTCTACCTCGAGTTTCCTCTTCCATCGCTCAGTGAGCCTATCCTGGCCCATACAAGCTACAAATGGGATCCGCTCCATCCGGAACGGCGTGCGATCGGAACATACATGCGGCATCCAGTGCCTTCCTATGACGATACGGCCGATAGAGTACGGAATTTGCTGGCGGAATGCCACAAGCCTGGCGCCTTCGAAATTGCGGATGAACTGCTCCGGTTCGCCATGCCCCGCCTCAAGGAGAACTTCCACTATATGGAGGTCACTGAAGACGGGAACCCGCGAAAGTCTTTCGACGTCAACTTCTACGGCGCTTCGCTCACTATGAACGACATCCGCGAATTATTGCTGCGCATGGCCGCGCGTTATTCCCTCTCCATTGAGGAGTTTGAAGCGCGTCTCAAGACCATTGAAAAAATGCGGTTTGGCCATCTTACGGGCGGGATCGACAGAGAAGGAAGGGATTTTTTCACCTTCCACTTCGGCGTACAATCGCGCAGGCGTTAACAGAGAAGGACTCTTCAGATGCTCAATCCAGGCGCGGCTTCGGGAATACTCGACTTTTCCTCCTACGCGGTCATTCCGATCTGGTACGGGTGCAATAGCGACTGCTCCATCTGCATGCTCTCGTCGCTCGACGAAAGGCTCGCGGCGGTCCCCTACGATCGCTTTTGCGAGCTCGTCGTGAAGCTCATCCGCGACGGCAGACGCCGGAACCTCATCCTCTCCGGCGGCGAAGTCACAACCTTCGAGCAACTCGAGCAATACGTAATGTTCGCCGCCCACTTTGCGTGGTTTTCGCGCATTCAGATCCAGACCAACGGGCGGAGGCTGGCCGATCCCATCTATTTGCGCCGCCTTATCGACGCCGGAGTAAACGAGTTTTTTATCAGCCTGCATGGACCGGAAGAGGTTCACGACGCGATCAACCGCCGTCCAGGCGCATTTCGCCAGGTCATGACGGGCCTGGATAACCTCGCGCGCTACCCTGGGATCGCGGTTATCACTAACACAGTCTGGACGCGCCTCAACAGCGGCTGCGTTGTCCCGTTTTTCGCGCAGATCGCCCGGCTGCCTTTCCTGCGCGAGATGCATCTCTGGAATTTCTTTCCGATGGCAGACAAGTCCGGTGAGCTTGTCGAATCGATCCCAGAGCTTCTGAAGCAACTGCCACAGATGGCCGAGGCCGCCAACGGCAAACCTCTTGTGCTGAAGGCCTTTCCGCAATGCCTGCCCGTTCCAGTTGGGGTATACAATGACAACGAATTCCCTTTGACCCTCATCCCCGATGTCTTCTGGCGCACCCTGGGAAACTGCGGCTTCGGACGGTGCATTCACAGGGACCAGTGCCAGGACGAAAGGTGCTGGGGGCTTTCCGATGTGTACCGCGGAGCGTACGGAGAAGAAACGGAGTTGCTACGCCCGGTAACTGGCCTTCCGAAAGCGAATCCGATTTGACGTTGTGCGAGATGAGCCGATGCAAATCATATGGGTTGGATCAGTAGGCATGAGGGCGGAATGAGGCAGATGGGATTCAATCCGGAATACGCCGTCGAGGGAGACAAGTTCTACAATTACGCCCTCTGGCCTTACGCGCCCACGCTATCGCTCGCAAATCGCCTCAAGCCGTCAAACCTTCTCTTGGAGTCGTGGGACGCGGCGGGAGTGGACCGCCGGTTTTTCGATCTCATTCCGCTTTTGCGCCAGGCCATCGGGGAGTTTCACACGGTTTTCGGGGTCAAGCAGCAGAGGAGCCGGACTTGGTGGGAGTTCTATTTCTACGACTATCGCAGGCGGGAGCGGGAAAGGTCCCTTACGCGCGTCCTCGAAGCGCTCCGGCCGCTGGCCCCCTCGACACTCACGCCGAATGAAAACATTTTCTACTTCATGTTTTCGATCGACATCACCGAAGAGATCTTCACGCGCGGAATTGATGAGGCGCATCTCTACATCGGCAACCCCGGAAGTTCCGTATCTTCCGGAATATCCTACTCGCTCACTTCGACGGGGACGAAGTTTGAAAATATCTATTTCTTTTTCGACGCCCGGAATCAGTTGCAGGATACGGCGGCAAAGATCGCCTGCTCGGCGCACATCGACACAAGGAAGATCGCGATAGACGAAATCCTGCGCCCCGAACTGCGCGTTTGCAAGACCATTTGTGTGGCTAATAAGCAGGAAAACGACTGCGTCTACTTCGCGGGCATCGGCTTCGACCAGTTTCTCTTCTTTTTACGCTGGATGCGCTACCGCGCCGAACTGATCGCTTTCCTTGAAGAAAACCGGACGAAGCTGGACCACCTAGACTTCGATGTCGGCTTCGACTACCGCATGGACGGAGACAAACTGACTGTGATTAAAAGCGGGTACTATGGCATTTTCTGAGGCGCTCGATTATCTCCGCGCAGAACAGTTCATGGCCGATGCAGTGAAGGGGCGCGCGCTCGCTTCGGCCTTCGAACTCGGCCTGATTGATTGCTTGGCGGCCGACGGACCGGTGAGATTTTTCGCGCTGCGGACGAAGCTCAAGTGCGACGAGAAAGGGCTGCGGATGCTCCTGCGTTTGCTGCGATCCAACGAGGTGATCGAGCAGCAAGAGGATCTCATCAAGCTCACTCCCCTTTTTCAGGCCGCTCTGCGCTACCGGGACTACATCGAAATGAAGCTCGCCTTCAGCGACCTGGTCCTCCACGATCTTGGCGATTCCTTCACCGCCCTGCTCTCCGATCCGGCGGCTTTCCAAAGACAAGCCCGGCTCTTCCATCTTTTCTCCTACGACGGAAGCCTTGCGGATTCGGCGGAAACCCGAGAAGCAGCCAGACGCTGGATGAGGATTACAACTCTCCTTACCCGCTACGAGGCGCCCGCCTGCCTAGAGCGCTACGATTTTTCGCGCCATCGCCGGATGCTCGATATCGGGGGAAACAGCGGCGAATTCGCCCGGCAGGCCTGCATGCGGCACCCAGGGCTTTCCGCCCTCGTGATGGACCTGCCTGTGGTTTGCCGGGTTGGAGCCGAGCACATGGAGGGAAAGCCCGAGGCGGACAGGGTACGGTTTCTGGAGGGGAACGCGCTGGTCGATCCGATTCCCCAAGGCTTCGACTTGATTACCTTTAAATCGATGCTGCACGATTGGCCCGAACGGGAGACGATGCGCTTTCTTTCGAGAGCCGTCGAAGCGCTCGCACCAGGGGGCTCCGTGCTCATCTTCGAAAGGTCGCCGCTCGAAACAGATGAATCTGACCTTCCTTTTTCGGCGATTCCCTTCCTGCTCTTTTTCCGCTCCTTCCGGGATTCATCGTGGTACGAAAGCTGCTTGAAAGCGCTCCGCCTTACCGATATCGCAACCACGACGCTCCGTTTGGGCACACCGTTCCACATCATCACGTGCCGGAAGCAGTGCTCTACCACCTAGACCAGCTCGGTCTCCTGGAACTCACAATGCGTGTCAGACGGAAGAGGAAGGCGGTAAATCCTTGCGCTGAAATACCCCCGGCTTGTACTGTTTCCTTCAGGACGGAAGTCCGCGTAAGTCGTTTATTTTTAAGGGTGGTAGGCGAGGCGGGGATCGAACCCACAACCCCCGGCTTAGAAGGCCGGTGCTCTATCCAATTGAGCTACTCGCCCGTGCACTTTTCTATTCTAGCGTTGAGTGAGCGCAGAGTACATCTGTAAATGCCGTTAATGCATACTGAAAGGTCCGCGCCGCCTCAGCGGAGGAGTCCCCGCATGAGGTCACGTAGACGGTAATTCCCAGCGCCATGAGGTCCGGCTTGATAAAAGCGCGGCGGACGACGAGATCGGCGCGGCAACAACGAAGCGGGACGGCGCGCAGGAGTTTGCATAGGCGTTTGCAATCCGTAGCCGCTGTGGCCGGAGAGTGCCAATTCTTCTTGGGCAGCAGGTCAATGTAACAGCCCATTGCGTAAGCCGCGCAACCGGACGGCGCATCCAGCTCATCGGGGTCGAATTCATCCAATTCGAGATGCTCCCATAGGTCGCATTTCGAGGTCCACACTGGGGAGTCAGCGGAATTCAGCTTTGCCAGAGCCTCGGCCAATGCAGGAAATTGAACCGTCTCAGGCAAATCCCAGGCACACACCGGCGCCAGGCGCAGATCGACGAATCCCGGCCAGTGAGCTTCGATGACCGGTGTGGCGAGGGCCTCCGCGGCTAGACTCTCCGCGTTAGGGCCCATCTCGAACTCCCAGTCAGCTTCCATTAGATTTTGCGGTTGCCAAGTGGAGGAAGCGCATCGCTGTCGCCTCTGCCCAGTGGATCTCGTTGCCGGGGTCGCGGGAAAGATAGGCGCAGTGGCCGCCGTGAGGGGTTTCGAAAAAGGTCACATACGGGTTCGCATGTAGCTTCGCGCGAGTCTCCGGAAGCAAGCGAATGAAGGGGTCGTCCTGGGCGTGCAGCACGAGTGTGGGAACAGCTATCTGGTCTACGACGCGGGCGCTGGCGGCGCGATGGTAGTAGTCGTCGGCATCGCGGAAACCCCAATAGCGGGAAACGATCTTATTGTCGAATTCACGAATGGAGCGCACCGGACCGATAGCCTTCGGGGGCGCATAAATGCCGGGAAACAGCTTTGCCTTGCGCCTGTAGCGCGCCATGAGGCCGAGGAGAAATCTCCACTCATAGCCGCGGTTGAGCGGCTCGTGCAGCGCGTCAGCGCCGGGAGCAAGGTCGACAGCCGGACATACCGCGGCCACTGCGCACAAAGGCGGTCCTTTGCCCCACTCCCCGGCGAGCTTCAGCACCAGGTTGCCGCCCATTGAGTAGCCCACCAGAGCCACGCGTTCGAGGCCGAACTTCTCTGCATAATGGCGTACCACTACACCCACATCGCTGGAAAGACCGGAGTGATAGAGCGTAGGCGTCAGGGTTTCCGTGCCGCCACAGGTGCGCATGTTCATGCGGACCGCGTTCCAGCCAGCGTCCCATGCGCGGGCGGCGATGCCTTGAATGTAGCGGGAGTCTGACGAGCCCTCGAGGCCGTGAACCAGCACCACGGTCAGCCGTTCAGCGCGAACGGCCTCCGGCTGCCAGTGACAATGGCAGAGCACGCGGCTGCCGTCGGCCGGGTCAACCTCGACCGTCTCCGAGACAGCGGCAAGGCGGAAAGCTGGCCGCGGAAGGAAGTTGCCGACAATGGTTTGCAGGTGGCCGCTCGAGAGGCCGCGGCACGGCTCAAAGGAAGGGAAACCCGCAGGCAGTCCGCGAGCTGGTGCGTCAACTATTGCGTTTGCATGTATTTCTAAGCTCACGGGAACTCGGGGAAAAGGGCTTGCAGCCTGTGCGGTCCGTGAAAAATTGGGGCGGCGGGTGGGGATCGAACCCACGACATCCTGAGCCACAGTCAGGCGTTCTGCCACTGAACTACTGCCGCCATGTATCCCTTTGATTGTAGCATCGAATCAGGTTGACCGGCCTCAAGCCGCGCCAAGCAGACCGTCTTTGCGAAGCGCGCGCCGCCGGGAGACGACGGCAAAACAACTGGCACCGCTCAATAAGACACTGTATACTCGCCGCAATTTCAATTCCCTATTCCGTTGAAAGGAGCAGCAAATGAAGAGTACGGTCACAAGCCTCGTGAGATTCATGGTCCTGAGTTTGGCTGTGGGCCTGTCAGTAACCGCATTCGCACAGAACCCGCCCCCGCCATCAGAGAACAGCGCCACCGCAAGCCTTGCCGGAACCTCATGGAACGTTGTTGAGACCGACTCCGACGCTTCGAGAGATATATTCAACTTCATGCCAGATGGTACTTTGAACTACTCGTATCAGCATGGAACCTACTCAAATGGCACATGGAAACAGGATGGGGATTCGATCTACATCGAGATGAACCATAAATTCGTCGAATATAAAGGTCGAATCAATGGCACACATATTGAAGGAACGGCCACGAATGTCAAGGGGGGAAACTGGACCTGGGTTGCGGACAAGAGATAGCTTATTATCCGGCCAAGAGAATTGGCGGAGAGCTCCGGGAATCAAACAGCAGAGCTCTCCTTTAGACTACAGACTGGCGCTTGAATCGCCCGGGCAAACCGCGCAGGCGCAGATCCTCGAAGATGCCATAGCGGGAAGAAGACAAAACAAACAGCACCGCCCTAGTAAACCTTGCATACCTGCCGTGATTTCATCTGGCCTTCAAAAACCTTTCCCCAAGGAGCAACCGATGAAAGTTACCCTAAAGAGCATTGTGAATTCAGCGCTTCTGGCTTTTGCGGCCGGCCTAGCCATGCCTGCGTTGGCACAGAACCCTACCCCGTCAGAAGTAATTGATTTGAGCAAGGTGAGACTCCAGATTGTCGATGCAACATTTGTGACCAAACTGGACAGCGCGAAGGCCAAATTCGAGGAAAGCAAGCCCAACCAATATCACGGTTTGATTGTCACTGTCAGGGTGACGAAGACGCCGGAGGAGCCGCTTACTCTGACTTGCCAGGATATCAATCTGCACTACCGCTTTGGCCAGGAGTCCGACGTCGCGAGCTGCTATGGGCTTTCGAACTACACAACACAGCAGTTCGAGGACCGCTTCATGTCGCTTTACTCGCAGGGCTATGGCAAGTCCACGACGGGGCAGGCAGCGACGAGGAGCGGCACGGTGTATGTTGATGTGTTCTTCCAGAAGATGGAGCCGCAGACGCGTGAGCTTTATCTCTTTCTCTCTCAACCCACCGGCGCGCATTTCACCACACCGGGCTGGAGGTAGGATTGAGCGGAATCCGGCTCGTGAAGTCGAGCGGGATACTAGAGCGAAACCAGGGTTACCGTGTCCTGTTGAGTTTTGCGCAAGGTTGCCGCTCGCTGATGGCCGCATCAACTTGACGAACGTGCTTTCGGGATACACCATCCCTGGTTTCGCTATAATCCGCGCTACAATCGAAGAGTGTCGGGGCGTGGCGCAGCCTGGTAGCGCATCTGCTTTGGGAGCAGAGGGTCGGAGGTTCGAATCCTCTCGCCCCGACCAGTATAAAGCATTGATAATACAAGCGATATTTCACTTTTCAGCCACGCGTCTGCTTTTTACCGCCACAGCACTGTAGTCGATTTTGTAGCTGTCCCTCGCCAAAATCCCATCCGGTCGTAACGAGGGCTTGATTTTGAGCTTGGAGACGGTTCGGGTAGTGGTATTGGCAGGATGGAGAGTGCGTTCGGTGACCAAAGACCGTCACGAAGTCCGAGCAAAACGGGCTGCGAAGGAGCTGCGGACACAGCTCTCCCGCGATCCCTCTTCCATCTCGAGGAAAAATCCTCGCAGCAATAGCTCAGGCGGCGAGGTCGTACCGATGATGCAGCCCGCCGAGCCTTGGCATCGATACGACTTTACTACTTGTGCTGGAATTCGCTGCTGCCTCGCGACAGGCAGGCGTTCCCTTTGCCAGCGCGAGATGAGTCCGGTCGTCATGGTAGTAGCGGACGTACTCGTTCATCAGGCGTTTCAGATGCCGCTCGTTGAGGACGATCACGTGGTCGAGCAGATCGCGACGACAATTGCCGACCCAACGCTCGGCGACACCGTTCTGCCACGGACTGCGGAAGCTCGTTCGCTTCGGTTTGATGCCGAAGCACTTCATCGTTTCGATCACTTCTTCATTGAACTGTGCACCGCGATCAAATACCAGGTAGCCGGGCGCGGAATCGTAGGGGAATGCCTCGCGCAATTGCTGAATGACCCAGGCGCTGGTCGGGTGTTTGGTCACATTGCAGTGAAGGATACGCCGCCGGTCGTGCGCGATGATGAAGAAGCAGTAGAGAACGCCGAAGGTAAACGTTGGCACGGTGAAGAAATCCATCGCCGCAATCGCCTCACGATGATTGCTCAAGAAGGCTGCCCATCGTTTCGCCGGCTCCGGACTCCTCGGCGCTTTCCTCATCCAGCGCAATACGGATCGTTCCGAAATATCGTAGTCCAACATCTTCAGTTCGCCATGAATACGCGGCGCACCCCAGGTTGGGTTTTCAGCGACCATGCGGAAGATGAGTTCGCGCAATTGCTTGCTGACGCATTTTCTTCCCACGCGGTTCCGATGCCGCGAGAGCCACGTCCAATACAGCTTGAACCCTGCCTTGTGCCAGCGAACGACGGTCTCCGGTTGGACGAGGATCAACGCTTGCTTCCATCCCGGCCAGAGCCGCCTCAATATCACCCAGAACAATTTGTCTGGAGCAGCGAAGCGCGGCTGAGGGTGCCGCTGTTTTAAGACGGCGAGTTGCTGGCGAAGGGCCAAGTTTTCCAACAACAGACAACGGCGAGAACAGACAGACGGAACGAGCAGGACGAACAGCAGCTTCAGCGAGCGGAGCATACGCGATTTGTAGCAGAATAGACGCCCGATCTGCGGTAGGATTTCCTTTTATTTCCTGTAAATTGAATGGTGGAGGGGTGGAGCGAAATGACAGCGGACGGACAGGCTCCATTGCACCACGAGATCATTTTGTATGCTACGCCAGACGGGACCGTGCGCGTCGAAGTGCTGTTCGAGGGTGAGACCTTCTGGCTGACCCAGAAAAAGATGGCAGAACTCTTTGGCGTTGGCGTGCCAACCATCAGCCACCACCTCACAGAGATATACAAGTCTCATGAATTGAATGAGATGGCAACTGTTCGAAAACTTCGAACAGTTCAAACTGAGGGCGGACGAGAAGTCGGGCGCGACCTGGACTTCTACAATCTGGATGCCATTATTGCCGTCGGCTACCGGGTCAACAGCCGCGAGGCAACGCAGTTTCGCATCTGGGCCACACAGGTTCTGCGCGAGTACCTCGTCAAAGGATTCGTGCTGGACGACGAGCGCCTCAAACAGGGCAAGCGTTTCGGCAAAGACTACTTTGATGAACTCCTGGAGCGGATTCGCTCCATTCGCGCAAGCGAACGGCGTTTTTATCTTAAGATCACCGACATCTACGAGCAGTGCAGCATCGACTACAGCCAGAATGCCGAGATCACGCAGGTGTTCTTCAAGACGGTGCAAAACAAGTTGCATTGGGCGATCACTGGCAAAACCGCCGCCGAGTTGATTGCCGAACGCGCCCAGGCAAGCCAGCCCAACATGGGGCTCAAGACATGGAAGAACGCTCCTCAGGGCCGCATTCAAAAAACGGACGTTACGGTCGCGAAAAATTATCTGGAAGAGGACGAGATCAAGGCGCTTGAACGCATCGTGAGTATGTATCTGGACTATGCCGAGAACCAGGCTTCCCGGCAGATACCCATGCACATGGCCGATTGGGTTGAGAAGCTCGACGCCTTCCTGAAGTTCAATGAATACGATGTGCTCGCCCATGCGGGCCGGGTCTCGCATGAGGTGGCAAAGGAGTTGGCAGAGAAAGAGTATGAGGTTTTCAATGTTGTCCAGGACCGCAGCTTCGAGAGCGATTTTGAACGTGCGTCGAAGAAGTTACTGAGCCGGAAACGCGTGATCGCAAAAGAAAGGAAAGCCGAATAACTGACGACGGGATCACATAGGATTCCCCATAGAAATCCGTCGCTGTAGTCGAATTTGTAGCTGTCAAAGCACTCGAAAGCCACAAGGATCAATAAGAACCGGAAATAACCTGGTAAGCCTTTCAATAATAAGCACTTAAATCCTATAAATTTCAATAGATTTCCATAAACGGTCTGACCTGTTTTGGGAGCAGAGGGTCGGAGGTTCGAATCCTCTCGCCCCGACCAGTATATTTCGTTGGTGATAAAGGTGATATTTCGAGTCCAGACGAGACCCGCTTACTGGCGTGCGTAGAGCTGAAATGAGGCCCAATAAAACGGCAAACTGAATTTGCCTTGTGAATGGAGCAGGGAGAGCTTTGCGTTGCGGAGGGCGACTGATGGAGACACACCGTTTTGCATGCCGGCGTAGAGGGAGTCCATCAGGCGTGGAGTGGAGTCATCGCTGACTTCCCACAATGCACCGATGACGCTGTGCGCTCCGGCGCGAAGGAAGGCCCAGGAGAGGCCGACCAATCCCTCGCCGGCGTAGGAGCGCGAGCCGCTGCCGTAGCAGGCCGAGATGGTGACGAGCCGGGCATCGATGGGATGCTGCATGATGTCGCGGGCGTAGAGTTTGAAGGAGTCGCCGCTTCCCTTGGGTTGAGAAAGAATGATGGCTGAATCCAGCGGGTCCATGCGGCTGGCAACCGCATGAGAGACAAAATGAATGTAGGCGTACTGGGCCGGATTGCTGGTGAGATAGGCTGCTGGCGTGGCTTGTGCCCCACCGAAGGCGACCACTTGGTTTGGGGCAAAATGCCGTTCTATCTGACTCATTTCAAAGCCAAATAGAGGAAGGCCGGGATAGTCCGGGCTGGGCGAGACGGGGTTGCCGAGCAGGAGCAACTTGCGATTGTTCTCCCGCTCAGGCTTTGCCGCTGCAAGCAGTTCCAGCGAGGGAGCCGAAAGCAGGGTTACGTCGTCGATCCAGTAATGCGTGTTTGGGCCATGGCCTGCGTTCGGACTGACTTGCGGGCTGGGGCCGGGCGCCAGCAGGGATTCAAAGTTCAAACGGCTCAGCGCGCCATCGTCCAGAATCATGACCGGAGCGTTCGGCCGGATGAGCTTGGCGGCAGGGGCAACCAAAATTTGATAGAGCGCCTGGCCGTCCGGGTTGCCGGTCTGCCGTGTATCGTCCATGTTTAGCAGGACTTTTTGGTAGCGGGTGACGCGCGAGATAATCTCTCTCTGCGCGGGCAGTCGAATGAGCGTAATTTTGGGCGAATTTATGATCCAGAGATAGGATTGATTTTCGCCCAGCCAGTAAAAGAGGAGCGTTGCGCCGGTTTGGCGGGCGATCTGGCGCGGGTTCAGTGCCGCGGGCTGGGACGAGGCTTTCCTTAGAGCCAGGCCAAGGCCTTGCGCCAGCGTCCGGGCGCGACTCTGGTCGGCTATGGCCAGGGCTTCATCGCTCCGGCCTTCTTCCACCAAAAAGTGGATGTAATTGTCATAGATGGGGACGGCGTTAGCGGCGAAGGGCAGCCGCGAGCCTTCCTGCTTGAGTTGCGCCTCCGCTGAATCAAAGGCGTTTAGTGTGGCTTTGTAGGTCCGCTCCGCTTCCTTCCTGTTGCCTTGGCGCTCAAATAGCCGGGCTAGCTGGTTCCCGGCTGTCAGCCGCGCCGTGGTTGGGTTTGTACGATCTCCTTGGATGGCGCGAAAGATCACCTCCGCCTGTTGATCCTGGTGACGCGCGGCGGCCAACATTCCCTGTGTTATCGTGGTACTCGCAATCGTCAGTTTGCTACCCGCGCCCACCATGGGAAGTTCTTGAGCAAGATAGGCGCTTGCATCATCCAGCTTTCCGGCATCCAGCGATACCTGTGCCAGGTCTCCCAACGCGTTCACGATGCCTTCCTTGTCATCGATCTGCCTTGCCAGAGTGAGCGCCCGGCGATAGGATTGCGCGGCACGGGCAAAATCGCCGGAATCGTGATAGACATACCCGGCGGTGCTTGTCCATTTGAGCTCGTCGCGAACAGCTCCAAGTCTCGTGGCTGTCTTCTCCGCTTCAAGAAACAATTCAAGAGCTTTTTCGTCATCGCCCAACTGGTAATAGGCCCAACCAAGATTGCCCAGCGCCATCTGCATTGTGCCTTCGGCACCCAACTCTGAACTCTCTCGGAATGCGGTCTTCGACCAGTCTATGGCTTCGTCAAAATGGCCTGCCTGAAGCGCGGCCCACCCTAGATTCAAGGATGCGGTTGATTCCAGAAATCGGTCATGGCGGGTTTGAGCGAAGGCAAGGACGTCGAGAAAATACTGGCGCGCAAGAGCAGGGTTTCCTTGTCTCATTGCCAGGTTCCCACGCGTCTTGAGGACTGTGCCACAATATTCGTAATTGGCACCCCTACAGAGGCTCTCGGCATGAACGAGCCGTTGATTCGCAGCGGAGGACTGTTCCTGGTGGGCCAGGGTGACAGCTTCTATCGCCAACTCACGGACAGTTTCTTCAGGGTTGTTGGAGGCGGGGTGGTAGTCCGTGAGAAGGCGAAGAGCATCGTCGTACATTCCGCGCCACTCCATGGCTTCAGCTTCAAGGAGCTGAAATTTAGAAGCCCATCCTGGGTTGGAGTCCTGGAACTCCTCATATCCCTTTTCCGCTGCCTGTTGGCTATCGGCCAGTCTACCCTGATGGAAGAGCTTCAAGGCGTGGTCATATGCGTCCTGGGCGCTGCCGGGACTGCTGTCTTTCAGAAAGAGCAGAAGAGATAGAATGAGCGCCCACGTGAGAATAGGCGCCCATGAGTGAAAACCTCGCCAAATGGCCCACACACACACACGGATGTCCGCCAGACGTGAAGTCAAATTCATTGTCCAGCGGACATATGTGGAGATCGTTCGCCTAGCTAATGGCCTCCGCCATTGGTTGTGCCGCCACCAATCGGGATATCCCCCTCGATGGCGCAGCCCAGCTTGAGATCGATCATGGTCAGGTTGAAGGTGGTCTTCCGACGGACTTTCGTCTCCGGGTGCGGGTCCTCGTGCTTCACGGTCAGCTTGGCCAGCGTGATCGTCCCGAAGCCCGGAATGGTAATCACGTTCCCAAAGATGCTGCCAGGGAAGAATCCAGCCACACGGTTGACCAGCGAACATTCGACCTCCTCGGAAGAGCCGAGTTTAGAGGAAAGGTCATTGTAATGTTTCTGGAGCTTCTCGGGAAGGTTCTTGTTCTTGAGTATGCGGTCGTACTGGCGTGAGACGCGGCTGACGACGCCGGCATCCTGAACGTATGGCAGGTCGTTGATGGGCCGCGGTCCAAAGATATCGTAGTCGAACTCCAGCTTGACCGGGTAGCCGGCGATGCGCAGATTCTCAAAGCGCGTGCCGAGGAACGAGATGGACGGCATGTAGCCATCGAGGGGGTGTTGGGTGATGGTCTGGCCCACCACGCGGTCGGCTGTGACCACGTCAAGAACGTTGAGTCCTTCAACGACCGTGGTGGTCAGGGTGTTGTATCCCTCGCCCGGCTTGTTGCTCTTGTTGCCGGCGACATGGGAATAGGCGGAGCGGAAGGAGATGACGGATTCAATCCGGTAAATTTCCGAGCGCTGCGTGAAGTATCCACCAGCCTCCGGGAGTTTCGAGTGGGTCTGGGGTTCAATTTTTTGATAGACAGGGAGTCGCAATTCGCCCTGGAGGACGGTTGCTTCCGCGTTGTACTTGTGAGTTCTTGTGACCACTTTGGACATACGCTTTCACCTTTCGTTTTATTTTTGATCGGGGTAAAGTTTTTTGAATCCGGGATAACTATACAGCGTCCTGGCAGACGCGTTAACGCGTTAATCGGTCAAACGAAGCTCAAATGCGTACTGGTCGATCACGGTGCGTTCTCCGTGAGCGGCGACGCCGAAGACAGCGAGGGTATAAACGCCGTTGCGCAGCATTGCGCCCGGAATTACCAGCCCGAGCCGCTGAGAGCCGCTATCGCTCTCGCCGGGCGCGGGCACGACACCGCCGAAGGCAAGGTTCCCTTGCGGGTCACGGAGGTCGATGGAGTAAGAGGCGTATGCGCCTTCGCTGGGTTGCGAGGGAAGATCGACGGGCAGCGCAACTCCGTGCTCACGGTCGGCGGTTATGGTGAGCGGAGCGCCGCCGCGCATGGCTCCGCGCAACTGAGTCCAGGGAATAAGTCGGGGCTGGCTGGCTGCCGCCCGCAATCTAGGATAGGTGACGAGATTCTGGTAACCGAGGACCAGCAACAGAGAGGCGAAGGCGGGAGTGGCAAAGGCCGGCCGAAGCCAGAAAAGCCACCACTCGCGTTTGGCCTTGTGCGGACGGGAAGGGGACGGGACAGCAGCGCCCGAAAGCCCGGGCAACTGGGTTTTGGCCACTTCAACGAAAGCGGCCCCGGCGCGAAGATCAAGGGCACATTCCTGGCAATCGAACACGTGCTCCTCGAAGGCCTCGCGCGCATCAGGCGTCAATTCATCCAGAAGATAACGTTCCGCAGCCATCTGATGTAATGCTTCGCTGTGATTCATCATCTCTACCCCAATGCAGTCCACTAACAATAGTGCCCGTTACGAACAAACCGTTACAACTCTGTCAAACTTTAGTAATCCTCAGACGCGCTCGCCCAGGCGAATCTGGTCACCAAAGCGCTTGATGTACTCGGTCTTGAATTCCTGCTTGGCGCGATGCAACAGCACCCTCAGATAGTCGCGGTCCACGCCAAACTCACGGCAAACTTCATCGCGGTCGCGCTCGTCAAGAAAGGCGGCTTTCAGCAGCTGGCGGTCGCGCGGGGCCAGATTGAGCAGAATCGCATGGACTTTGAACTGGATTTGCCGCGCAGCCGCGATGTCAAGGGCATCAGCGCCCTCATCGGCCGGCTCGGGCCGCCCTTCGACATCGAGCGATTCGATGGCGCCGGCGGCGTGGTAGTGCTCATAAAGCACATGGTTGCAAACCTGGTTAACGAAGGCTCCAAGGCGCTCCGGCTGGCGCAGGCCGCCTTCCTTGCGCAGAGCCGAAAAGACGCGGGCGAAGGTCTCCTGGCACACATCCTCGATGGCCTGGGGTGACTGGAGCCGGGAGCGAAGCTTGAGCTGGAGTAACTGAGTAAAATAGGCGGCGAAATGCTCTTGCGCCTGGCGGTCACCGGCACAGAGACTTTCAACATAGTCTGCACTGAATGAAAAGAACTGCAACGCCGACTCCGCCATGCTAAGTTGCTCAGAGTATAGCACCGCGGAAGGAGCGACACCTTGACTTGTGCGATGTGGCGGAGAGTTTGGAACCAGCCGCGAATAAACGCGGCCGCGGAACTTACATGGACTGAGTGAACAGCTGGCTGGCCAAGAGAATTTGCCCGTCTCTCGCGTCTACCGGCTGCACCGGCTGGGTAGGAGAAAACTTGTAAATAATTCCGGTAACCGGACCCCGGACATTGACCAGCGGCAGCCCTGAATACCTGAGGTTAAGCGCACTGACCTGGTTTGTTCCGACTATTCTCAACGCGTTTTGTTGTTGACCGCGGAGCATGACTGTTCTCCTCCCAAAAAAGTATCATCGGCACGCAAGGGGTTAAACTTCACTGTTTTCGGTGCCTAAAAGGGTCTTTCGGTGACCTCTCCTAGAGCAAAAGGAGCCAAAACAGTAAAAGCAACGACAAAAACAACCATGGCGTGCCCAATGAAATGTTTAACTTCGACTGTCTCAGGGGAGGATCCGCTTGTTTAGCTGTTTCTGATACGTCGGCCGAAGTGAGCAACTCCGTCCAGGGCCCAGCCTGTTCTATTTGGTGATGAAACAGTTCCCGGCTGCCATTCCCGCCAGGTTGATCAAATCTTGCCAGCGATGCCATTGCCAGCTTATGCATCACCGCCACGCTCCGCGCTGACTCAATGGCCAGGGCGCAGAGAGCAAAACACCAGAAAAAACTGAATTCGATCATCTCGAAGTCACTCCTTTCCGTCGTGGCTGCAGACGGAACCCGCTTGGGAAAACAGGTCCCGTCTGCTCTGGGGAAGCCGGTCGATCCTGCCAGCTCATCGTTTGCAGGGAAATACCAGCTGCGCAGACTCAAATCGGGTTTCGCGCCGCTGCCCACGTTGCCGTCGATCGAAATCAGTGGGCAGGCTATCCAGGCTGTTTGGGCATTCTTATTGTTTTGGGACGCCCTTGACTCACCTTAGAGCTTGCGAAACCCGGATGTGCGCGCCGACACAAGCCGCCGGACACCTGAACTCAGAGTTGTCGCACAAGGTATAGTGTGCGCCGGGCCGGAATCGTTTCAGACTTTTGTGGAAAATTTCGGTTTGCCAATCTATGTTTTCCGAGTCTTGCCCTAGAATCTCACTATGAACGACGTCTCGTGGACGATTCGCGAATTGCGCGAAGCTCTTGCCGCTGAAACTGTACGGCCTGTCGATCTGGCTGAAAGGGCATTGGCACGCGCTAACGGGAATCGAAGTCACAATACATACCTTTGGCAGGACGCGGAGTGGACGCTGGCTGAAGCGATGCGCGCAGGCGCGATGCCGCGCGGCGATGGAGGAGCTTTCGGCGATGGCCGCGATGCACTATGGGGCCTGCCCGTTTCATTGAAGGATTGCTTCGACCTGGCCCAAGCGCCCACCAGTTGCGGCGTGCGGTCTTATCGCGACCTTAACGGCGCTGCCGCGCGCGATTCCTGGCTGGCCGAACAACTGCGCGCAGCGGGCGCGGTAATCATCGGCAAGACTCATATGCACCCGCTGGCCTATGGCATTACAGGCGAAAATCGCGACTTTGGGGATTGCCTTCAACCGGGCGACGAGGGCGCGCTGACTGGAGGTTCGTCGTCGGGCGCGGCAGCCAGTGTGCTGGAGGGGTCGGCTGTGGCTGCGCTCGGTACAGACACAGGAGGGTCAATCCGCGCACCCGCCGCGCTCTGCGGGCTGGCGGGGTATCGAGCGTCGCTGGGCCGCGGCGACTGGCGGGGTGGGGCGCACCTGGCGGAATCATTCGACACCATGGGATGGCTGTTTCGCGACCTGGAAGATGCGCCTCTGCTGGCCGGTTTCTTTGCGCCCCCGGATGCGGCTCCAACCCAGGTCTTCAAGCGATTTACGGTTCCGGACGCAAGCTTTTTCTACGACTGTGAGCCGGAGATTATATTCAGCTTTCGCGCGGTCATCGCTGAATTGCAGGCCCTCGGGCTGCACGCGACCAAGATCGACGTGAAGTGGTGGGACGATGCCCTCGATATTTATGCGCCCATTCAGGCGTGGGAGGCAGCGAGGGTTCACGCAGGCAACTTTGGCCTCTTTGAACCCGCACTGCGCGAACGGCTGGAGTGGGGCGCGAAAATTACTCCCATGGGGATTGCCGAGTTGCGCGAGCGCCGAAGAAATTTTGTTACGCGCATGGATGATGTTTTCACGACACAGGATTTGTTGCTCATGCCCGCCTCGCCTATTGCTCGTCTGGCGGCCGGCGCGGATCACAGCCTGACACGCGCGCAAATTTTGCGTTACACCACGCCAATCAGCCTGGCGGGAGCGCCCGTGGTGACCCTCCCCTGCATTGTCGGCGGTATGCAATTAGCAGCTGCTCGCGGATGCGATGAATCCCTGGCAGCGCTGGCAGCCAGACTCGGAGCGAAAAGAAAATCGGCTCTGTTTGCGAGCCACCCGTGATGCAGGTTGGCGGGGAATCTGCGATGTGGCACGCGCCGGCGAGAACGTCAGGCGTTGTTTGAACGAGACAACTGGCCGAGCAATTCTGCTTTCGCGATTTTACCGGATGAGGTACGCGGCAAATCCGCTCGAAATTCAATTCGTTTGGGCAGCTTGTAACGCGCCAGCCGCGCGGCAAGAAAAGCAGTGAGTTCTTCGGCGGTAATCGGCGCGCGTAACTACAAAGGCCGCGGGAACCTCGCCCCACTGGGGGTCATTGATGCCGACAACCGCCGCGGCAGCGATGGCTGGATGGTCAAGCAGCGCGGCCTCAATCTCCGCCGGATAGATGTTGACGCCGCCGGAGATCAACATCTCTTTGAGACGGCCGGCAATCGAATAGAAACCATCTTCGTCGGCGCGGGCCAGATCACCGGTGTGCAGCCAGCCCTCCGAATCGAAAGCCGCTGCAGTGGCTTCGGGCTGATTCCAGTAGCCTTTGGCGACGTGCGGTCCGCGCAGACACAGCTCGCCCACACCATCCGCGACTCCGGGCTGAGAGACGGGAGCGAGGCGAGCCTGAGTGAACAGCATCGGACGGCCGATGGAGCCGGCCTTCAGCGCGGCTTCTTCTGAACTCATCGCGAAGCAGTTGACTCCGGCTTCGGTGAGGCCGTAACCCTGTTTCATCACCAGGCCCCGCTGGCGATAGAGGGCCGCGAGCGGCGCGGGCAGCGGAGCGCCGCCACTGATGGCACCAGCGAAGATGGCTGAGATTCGCCGTCGCGAACTCCGGCGCGCGCGCGAGCATTTCAAAGATGGTCGGCACGGCGAAAAAAATGTGCAGCGCTCACGCTCCAGATGGCACAACACCTCGCTCGCATCGAAGCCGTCGTGCAATACGATGCGGCCGCCCAATAGGAAGATCGCGGGAAGCGAAACACCAAGGCCGCCGGCGTGATAGAGAGGCGTGCCGGAGCCAGCGGCAAGATAATGCTGCGCTCCGGCCGCTGATCCCACCGTATACGATTTCAGATCTGCCATCGGAATGCCGCCGCTGCCTGGTTGTAGCCCGCGCCTGAGCCGACCAGGGCCACCAAACTTCCAGGCGCGATTTTGCCCGGTTTGCGCGCCTCGTCGAGCGCCATGGCCACGCAAGCCGATCCGGTGCAACCCTGCTCTTCCATGATGCAATGGCTGCGATCCGTTGGCAGCCCCAGCGCTGTTACCACCAATTCGATGGTCTTTCTGCGCACCTGGGTGAAGAATCCGCACCTTGACCACGGCTACGCCGTGACGAGTCATTCCAGCCAGGGGCAGACCGCCGACCGGGTACTGATCCACGCCGATACCGAGCTGGGAGCCAAAGACCTGCTCAATAACCGCATGGCCTACGTTGCCTTTTCGCGCGGCGCATACGATGCGCAAATCTTCACCAACGACCGCGAGAAGCTGGGCGCGGCGCTGGGTCATGATGTCTCGCACAGCAGCGCCCATGCGCCGGAGATGAAGCCAGAACAGAAGAAGGAGCAGGCTGTTACGCCGCAGCGGGAGATTGCGCCGCAGCAAGAACAGGGCTTCAATATTGGCTTGGGATTCTAGGCAAATCTGGAGCTTAGAACCTCAGCCCTAGAGTATGATTTTTTCCGCTTCGTAAATGGACGCCCGTATCATCGGTGAAAAGGGAGATGAACAATGTCCAGTGATAAGCATTCTCAATTCTATTGTTTAACGGAAACAGGCTGGGCGCTCATAGAGGAAGGAAGCGCTCCGGACGGCTGGGTCCGCATTTCCGAGCTCAAGGTTTATCAAGGCTCCTCGTTTGGCCGCGAGAGCAGGACTTGGCAGGAACCCAAAACGCATCCCGACTGGACGGCTGCCGCCGCAGACGAGCTTGAAAAGAAGTTCCCGAGGCCCGAGAGATCATTCGAACTCTCTCCCGAAACTTTGAAGGCACTGGGGACAACCGCTTATAGACGATGACTATGAGCTTAGTAAGCTGATGAATTCTTGGGAACCGAACTGTTCCACAATCGAATAGCTTTGCACCACGCGAGTGTGTCCGGAGTGCTACACAAGGACCAAAGTGATCCCCGCTCTGATTCGAGCGGGGATCGAGGAGCAAGGCTAAGCTGCTTTACGAAGGACGCCAGGCCGCTGAGCTACTTCTAGACCCCTTTTTCAGCCGGGCTCTGTTGCTTTGCAAGAAACTCCTGCATGAGCTTTTGCCCACGGGCACCACCAATTTCTAGAGCGAGTTTCATTAACTCTGGTTCAGCACGGGCAAATGCGCTCTTTCTCTGATGATTGATTAGCTTGACGTTGGGATGTTGCGCTCTGAAGGCTGCGATGCTGATACTCTCCATCATCAACCGAACATCTTGATTGCCGAGTGTCCACCTATTGATGAGTATTTCGTTGAGTTGGAAGCCGTCTACGCCGACGCAGAGGAATTCAAGGTTGACGGTGCCGTTGCTGTTTTCACAGTCCCTCATCGCTTCAACGAGCAGCTTGTGTTTTCCGTCTGGCTTTCGGAAACTTCGCCGGTATTGATTAAGCCTCTGATCGAAATCCACGCTTTGCCCGATGTAACAGGACTCCATTTCATTGCTCTTTGAGCGCATGAGCCAGCGGTAAACCTTTGCGCCGCACATCAGTTTTGAAATCTCATTTGCGGGAATGTTATATAGATTTTCCCGATGCCAATCGAAATGCTTCCCCTTGACCAGCTCAGGCTTTTCCCAACAGAGCGGGATTTCGATATGAGGAACGGCACCAACTGCACTCATGGCCTCTCCGTATTTATCTCGATAAATATACCATTTCGTCGATACCGACAAATGCCCCGACGTGTCTCAGAAAGGGTAAGTTTTGACCCACGACCGCCGCCCGTGTTGTCAAGGGCTTTCATGGGTCAGATATCAAGGCCATAATTAAACCATGAAATACGGCTATGCCCGCGTATCGACTGACGACCAGAGTACAGCCTTGCAGCTCGCGGCCTTGAAGCGGGCCGGATGCAAGACGTTTTTCAAGGACCAGGGCTTGTCAGGAGCCACGACCAAGCGCCC
>Ga0182016_10000382_pt1 | contig 55291 bp, 46 predicted proteins | sample 712S2MmetaG_FD_120491 | JGI IMG/M metagenome (GOLD analysis project Ga0182016, IMG submission 120491) | Permafrost microbial communities from Stordalen Mire, Sweden - 712S2M metaG | ecosystem: Environmental > Terrestrial > Soil > Wetlands > Permafrost | place: Sweden: Stordalen | collected...
CTACGGCACGACTTCGTCGGGCGGCGCTTATGGCGCTGGCACAGCGTTTGAGTTGACGCGTAACCAGGACGGCAATTGGGAGGAGCCGCCGCGGTTGCGTCACTTCGGCCACGACCTGGACGGATCCATGCCCAATGCCAACCTGATCTTCGACGCCGCCGGCAACCTCTACGGGACGACCGCCACTGGAGGCGGTCATGACAATGGCACGGTGTTCGAGTTGACACCCGTTGGGGACGGCCGCTGGTCGGAAAAGCAGTTGCACGACTTCACCAGGGGTGGGGACGGTTTCGCTGCAAATAGCGGTCTGATCTGGGATGCCGCAGGCCATCTCTACGGCACAACTTGGGCCGGCGGCACTCACAACCTCGGAACGGTGTTCGAGATCACGCCTTAGCTTTGGTGCTCCGGCGTTCCAGCCTGCGCGACGCTCATCGTCGCTGCTAAGGCTCGATGGATGGTGAGAAATCGCCATTACCCAAGCGGTCCGCACGTCCATTGCGGAACTTGGCAGGAAGAGCCGAGGTGGACGCGTCGCGGCGTCCCGGGTAGTTGCAGCGGACTTCATCTGACGCCGCTATTGGTTTTACTTTAGCTTTGCGCCCACGGGAACATCTTCTAGAAAACCGGCCAGTACCGGCTGGCCTTCGTCACCCAGTGACGCAGCGACAATCATGCCGTTGGATTCCAACCCACGCAGTTTGCGTGGCTGCAGATTGGCGACTATCACCACTTTGCGTCCGATCAGCTTCTCCGGGTCGTAAGCCTTGGCGATTCCGGCTACGATCTGCCGTACTTCGCTGCCGATATCGACCTCCAGACGAAGCAGCTTGTCGGCGCCTTTCACTTTCTCCGCCACTTTCACTTCGCCCACGCGCAGCTCGACCTTCAGGAAATCCTCGATCCCAATCTTGTCGGTTGGCTTCGGCGCTGGCGAACTTAAATCAGCCTCAAACGAGATTGCCCGCCCTACGTTGAGCTGAGCCTCCGGTACGCTGTCCGCGATGCGCGCTTCCGGCGCAGCAATGGCTGCCTGGCTTAGCTTGGCTTCGGTTCGCGCGGCTTGCGTCTCGGTCGCGGCGGATTTCGTCTCGCTTTCTGCCAAGCGTTGCTGTTCCATCTGTTGCATCCTTTCGATCACGCTCTTGTCCGCGCGCGGGAACACCGGCTCCACTTTGCCCAGCTTCGATCCCAACTGCAACTGTCCCCACGCCAGTTGCCGCAGATCGAGCTGGCCGATTTCGCCCAAGCCCAGCTGCGTCCAGATGCGGGCCGTGGCCTCGGGAATCACCGGATGGACCAGCGCGGTCACGATGCGAAGGGCCTCCGCTGAGGTGTAAAGAATGGTCGCCAGCCGCGCCCGCGAGTCCCCGTCGTCGCGCTCGGCCACCGCCCACGGCTCATTCTCCACGATGTACTTGTCCACCGCCGCCACCAGTCCCCACGCCGTTTCCAGCGCGCGCGAGAACTGGAACTGCTCGAACTGCGCGTCAAACTCCGCGATCGTTTGCTGCGCCAGGTGGGCGATTGCCTCGTCCGCGGTCGTGCGCCCGGTCGCCGAAGGATAAGGCAGCTCGCCGTCGAAGTAGCGTGTGATCATGCTGAGCGTGCGGCTGGCCAGATTGCCGATCCCGTTGGCCAGGTCAGAATTAAAGCGCTGAACTAAGGCATCGAAGCTGAACGAGCCATCGTGTCCGAAAACAATTTCGCGCAGCAGAAAATAACGCAGAGCATCCTGGCCCAGGGTGTCGAGAATGGTCTCACTGCGCACGATGTTGCCGCGCGACTTCGACATCTTGCTCTCTTCGAACAACAGCCAGCCGTGAGCGATGATCGACCTCGGCAGCGGCAGATCGGCAGCCAGCAGAAACGCCGGCCAATAGACGCAGTGGAAGCGCACAATCTCCTTGCCGATCATGTGTACGTCAGCCGGCCAGTAACGCTCCAGTTTCTGCTGGTCCTTGGGATCGTCGGAGCCGAAGCCGATCGCGGTCAGGTAATTGGCCAGCGCGTCCAGCCACACGTAGATGACGTGCTTGGGATCGCCGGGCACCGGAATGCCCCACTTGAACGAAGTGCGGCTGACGGATAGATCGCGCAGCCCGCCGCGCACGAACGCGATCACTTCATTGCGCCTCGTCTCCGGCCGAATGAAGTCGGGATGGTCGGCGAAATGCTTCAGCAGCGGCTCTTCCATCGCCGACAGCTTGAAGAAATAATTCTCCTCGTGAACTGTCTCCGTTGGCCGCCCGCACTCCGGACACGGTGCGCCGGGGCCGACGACGTCGACGTAAAGTTCGTCATACACGCAATACTGGCCGCTGTAAGAGCCCTTATAGATGTATCCGCGCTCCTGCAGCCGGGTGAACATGGCCTGCACGCCGCGCTTGTGCCGCGGCTCGGTGGTGCGGATGAAGTCGTCGTAAGTGATCTTCATCCGGTCCCAGAGGCCGCGGAACTCGCCGGAGATCTTGTCTACAAACTCCTTGGGTGAGCAGCCGGCAGCAGCGGCCGAGCGCTCGATCTTCTGCCCATGCTCGTCGGTGCCAGTAAGGAACCAGGTGTCCACGCCCATCATTCGCCGGCGGCGGGCAATGGCGTCGCACACCACGGTGGTGTACGCGTGCCCGATGTGAGGCCGCGCATTGACGTAGTAAATAGGGGTGGTGATGTAGAACTTCTCGGGCTTATCCATTCATTCGGTCCAGGTACAAGCGGATGGCTTCCTGCATCACCGTCTTCAGCGGGACGTGGTGCTCGGCGGCAATGCGCCGGCAATCTTCATATTCCGGCGCGTACTGCGAAACCGCGCCGTTCAGGCTGGCAACCTTCATGCGGACCTCGCCCCACTGGGTCGCAACCGCTTCATGACGACGCGCTAGCGCGTAACGTTTCTCATGACGCGTCCGGATGCCCAGCGTACTGCTCTCGCGAAACAGCAGCGCGCGCAGTCGCTCTTCGTGCTCGGGACGCGCGAGTACCGTCAACAGCGTTCCCGGACGGTTCTTCTTCATCTGCACCGGAGTCGTGAATACGTCGAGCGCGCCTTCGCTAAGCGCCAGATCCACGATGTAGCCAATGAGCTGCGGGTTCAGGTCGTCCAGGTTCGCTTCCAGAATCACAATTTCTTCCTCGGCAACGTGGCTCTCGAAATCCTGCGAGCGCACCGCCTCGCCCTGAGTTTCACCAATGCTGATCCGCAGCACATTGGCATGTCCGGAAAAATTGCGTGACCCTGCGCCGTAGCCGATCTTCTCTGCCGTCATCCGCGGACGAGGCCCGAAGCTTGAGACTATCACCTTCACGATTGCGGCCCCGGTCGGCGTCACCAGTTCTTTCTGAATGTCGCTAGAATAAATCGGCGCTCCCTTCAGCAATTCCAGTGTCGCCGGCGCCGGAATCGGCATGATGCCGTGAGCGCAAGTCACGCTGCCACTGCCCACGTTGAGCGGCGAGCAGACGAACTGTTCCACACCAAGCACTTCCGCGCCCACCGCGGCGCAGACAATATCTACGATGGCATCGGCCGCGCCGACTTCGTGGAAGTGAATGTCTTCGATGCTCGAATTGTGGACTTTGGCCTCCGCCGCGCCCAGCACAAGAAATATTTCGCTCGCCGTCTGCTTTGCCCGCTCGCTGATGGAAGCGGCAGAAATAATTTTCAAGATCTCGCTCAGGCCGCGGGTTGGCGCGTGGAAGTGCGTGTGCTGGTGACCGGCATCATCACTGGAACGTTCCAGATTGGCCGCAGCTTCACCCGCCGCTGCGGGACCTTCATGGTTGTCATCCCGACCGGAGCGCAGCGGAGTGGAGGGGCCTGCGGTTCGCATTCCCTGAAGATCATGTTCATGGAAATGGGCGTCGCTCTGCTGATGCGAGTGCGCCGCCCAGAATTCGTCGCGCGGCATGTCCTTCTCGCCATCGACGATCACATCCAGCTTCATCGCGGAAACGCCGCCCCGATCCACGCGCGACATCTCCAGGGTGGCCCCGATATTCAAGTCGGCAACGGTTTTCTGCAGCAGCTCGAACGGAACACCGGCATCGAGCAGCGCGCCCAGAAACATGTCGCCGCTGATTCCGGAAAGGCATTCGAGATAGGCAATGCGCATGGGGTAGCCGTGGCGGCGCATGGGGGCGCTCGCGAGAGATTTCATCATAGGTAAGGCGCGCGGCAGCGTCAAACCTGCTTCGCTTCTATCTTTTGTTATGCTGTTCCTCGGCTCTCCTTGTCCTTCCTAAAATCCTGTTCGCCACAAAGGCGCGGGGACACAGAGAAGAAGATAGAGCGAGAGAAGAGGGTAGAGCGGCGCTTTAGCGCCGCGTCGCTGCCAACGTTTAGTCCCCAACCTTAGCGAGCGTTTCAACGCTCGCTAAGGTTGGGGGTCGCAAAGGGCAACCGGGACGCCGGCCTGAAGGCCGGCTCTACCAGAAGCAAGAGCCGGAACGGCGAAAGCGGCCCCATGTATCTTGAACAGCAACGTAAACTCGCCAGCCACGTGCGCGCGTTTCTGCGCGAGAAGTACAACGTGGATTTGGCCAACATTGTCATCGACCAGCCCCCCAACGTGGAGATGGGCGAGTTCGCGCTGCCCCTATCTTTCGAGCTGGCCAAGCGGTTGCGCAAAGCTCCGCGCAAGATTGCCGAGGAGATTGTCGCCGACTTCCCGCTTCCCGAGGGCTTCGACAAGCTGGAGGTCGCCGGCGCCGGATACATTAATGCACGCCTGAAGCGTGACGTTGCGGCGCGCGCGCTGGCGTCCGGCGAGCCTCTCGGCGCTTCGGGTCACGCCGGCGAAGGCGCAGCCAACGTGAGCGGCAAAATTCTGGTCGAGCACACCAGCATCAATCCCAACAAGGCGGCGCACATTGGCCACCTGCGCAACGCTATCCTGGGCGATACCTTCGTGCGCCTGCTGCGCTCGGCCGGGCACACCGTCGATGTCCAGAACTACATCGACAACACCGGCGTGCAGGTTGCTGACGTGGTCGTCGGCTTTACCCAACTGCAAAGCAAGTCGAAGTCTGACATTGTGGCGCTTATCGATTCCACATCGCGTTTCGATTATTACTGTTGGGATTTGTACGCTCGTGTCTCCCAATGGTACGAAGGCGACAAGGAGCGGTTGAAGGCGCGGTCGGACGCGCTACACGCGATTGAGCAGGGCAGCAACGAGCTGGCGGAGATTGCTGAACTCATCTCGAGGGCAGTTCTGCTGCGGCATCTGGAAACCATGGACCGGTTGGACATCGAATACGACTTTCTGCCGCGCGAAAGCGAAATCCTGCGCTTACATTTCTGGAAGTCGGCGTTTGAGCTGATGAAACAGAAAGGCGTGCTCTATTTCGAGACCGAGGGCAAGAATAAAGGTTGCTGGGTGATGACGCGGCCGAAGTTGTCTCGACAAATAGAGGACTCCGCGTTATCAACGAAAACCCCCACCCAAGCAAGAGAAGCTTGGATGGGACACCCGGAAACCGCAGATCCCTCGGCTTCGCTCGGGGTGACAGATGAAGCCGAAAAGATCGGGCCCGACGAAGACGCCAAGGTCATCGTGCGCTCCAACGGCACCGTGGGCTATGTCGGCAAAGACATTGCGTATCACTTGTGGAAGTTTGGTCTGCTGGGGCGCGACTTCGGCTATCGCCGCTTCTACCGCTATCCCAACCAGCATGAAGTCTGGATCTCCGCCGAGCTGGGAGAGCCTGACCATCCGCACTTCGGAAATGTGGCGGCCATCTACAACGTCATCGACTCGCGGCAGGCCGATCCGCAGAATACCGTGGTCGAGGCCATCCGCCTGCTCGGTTATACCGAACAAGCCGCGCATTACACGCATTTCTCCTATGAGATGGTTGCGCTCACGCCGCGCTGCGCGCTGGAGCTCGGTTACGAGATCAAGGAAGAAGATCGCGCCAAGTCCTACATTGAGGTATCTGGACGTAAGGGTTTTGGCGTTAAGGCCGACGACCTGCTCGACGCGGCGATCCATAAAGCTAGGGTCAAGGTGATCGCGGGCAATCCGGAGATGGACGACCAGGCGCTCTATCGTGACGCAGCGCAACAGGCTATGCAAGGAAATGACGCTATTGTTCAAGATGTCCAAAACGCAATCACAAATTGGACCGATCCCGCCTCTAGGATCGCAAAGATTGTTTCCACAGGGGCTCTTCGATATTTCATGTTGAAATACACCCGAGCGACGGTAATTGCATTTGACTTGAGCGACGCGCTTGCGTTTGAAGGTGAAACTGGCCCGTACATCCAGTACGCTGTGGTAAGAGCCGAGAGCATATTCAAGAAAGCCGGCATCGATCCCGAGCAGGCGCTGGCTGCCGACGTGGATTACGCCCGCCATTTCGCCGCCGATAGCGGCACCGAAATCTGGGAGCTATGGCTGTTGGCCGGCAAGACCTCATTCGTTATTGAACAATGCATTGCGACCACCGAGCCGGCGTTCGCCGCCAAGCATGCTTTTCAACTGGCGCAGCAGTTCAACAATTTTTATCATCGCCACCACATCCTCACCGAGGCCGATGAGGATCGAAAGAAATTTCTATTGGCCACTGCTGCCGTAGTCCGCCGCGAACTTATGCGCGTGTTGGCGGTGATGGGAATTACCGTCCCACCGGTTATGTGAGCGTGGATGCTCGCTGACAGGCGGCGCCGCTTCGACATGCGATGCGAGGAATTCTACTTGTCGAGGTATTGCTCGAAGAACGACAGGGTCAGGTCCCACGACAGCTTTGCGGCTGCAGGATTATAGCCGGAACGCTGATCGCAAAAGAACCCGTGGTCCGCGTTGGAAAAGGTGACCTGCACCGACGGGTGCTTGGAAGCCTGCATTCCCTCGGCGACCTTCTGGCGATGTTCGCTGCCGATGTGCTGGTCCTGCTCTCCCCAGAAGAACAGCATGGGCGCGGAGCATTCCGCGGCACGACCGACGACATCGGCGCCCCCGCCGTAATAGGAAACCGCCGCGCGCACGGGCGCGGTTATGTTAGCCAGGAACGAGACTCGTCCTCCCATGCAATAGCCAACGCAGGCGATGTTGTCGCCCACGCGCCCGCGCAGAAAGGCGTGGGTAGCACGGATGTCGTTCTCGGTATCTTCCGGTTTCAGTTGCCTTGCCAGTGCAATGGCGGGCGCCATGTCGTCGTAGCTGCCCTCAAAGCCAAGCGACGAGCGGTGATAAAGCTCGGGAGCGATTGCCGCATATCCGGCTCTCGCAAATCGGTCGGCTACGGAGCGGATGTGAGGGTTGACGCCAAAGGCTTCTTGAAAGACCATCAAGCCTGCGCGGGTTTCTTCCTTCGCCGGATGCGTAAACCAGGCGCGCATCGTGCTGCCATCTGCGACCGACAGCTCCACATATTCCGATTGAATATCAGACATTTTTCTTTCTCCATGATTTCGGAACGCGAATCAGATCCGGTTCGCTGTTCCCATTCCAGCATAGAGGTTGTGGGATGCCAGCGGCCTCCTGATCGCAGCCTTCAGTATTTTTGTAACCGGAAATTAACACTTGCGCGAGAACCGGGGCATTATAGAATTGTCGGCTATGCAAGAGAAACCATTGGAAATAGAGAAAATCGGCGACGCTTCCGGGGCCACCGTGCTTCGCCTGCATGGGCCGCTGCTACTAGGCAATTTCTTTCCGCTTCAGACCATGGTGCGCTCCGATAACTCCAACCTGCTGATCATCGACGTTGCCGACATGCCCTACATTGATTCGGCCGGCATCGGTTGCCTGGTGGGGGCGCACGTCTCACGCGAGAACTCGGGCCGCAAGCTGGTCCTGGTCGGGGCCAACGACCGGCTGCTTACCTCTCTGAAGGTCACGCGCGTCGATCAGTTATTCATCCTCGCGCCCGATGTGCAGGCAGCGCTGGCACAGGTGAGTGGCGGCTAGTACCGTGCGCAGGTCTTGCGGCCAGCATGAGCGCAACGCGGGAAAGGGAACCGCAGATCCCTCGGCTTCGCTCGGGATGACAAACATAAAAAGATTCGCAACGGCGTTGATGAAACTGCGTCCCTTCAAAACACCTTAGACCGAAGTTCCAATCGCCGCTTCGCACGTCTCATATTCCTCTGATAGACTCTCCCGCAAGGATGTGGGCATCCGTCGTCGGCGCATTGACTGTGCCTGCGCGATACAAACCCGGCATTCCAGCAAGGTGACGCGATCACTCGCGACGCTCGCAAGTGCAGATAGTTCTGCTCCTGGAGGTTCTTATGTCTACCACTGTCAGCGCTCCGCAAATTCACAGTCGTGTGCAAGAGTTCATCGCCAAACCGCGCAAGATGTTGATCGATGGTAAATGGGTGGAGGCGGCATCGGGAAAGACATTTCCTACCTATAGTCCCGCGACGGGCGAAGTGATGGCGCAGATCGCAGAAGGCGATCACGAGGACATCGACCGCGCGGTCAAGGCGGCGCGCAAGGCGTTCGATAGCGGCGCTTGGCCGGAGATGCCGCCCTCGCAACGTGGCCGCCTGATCTGGAAGCTGGGCGACCTCATCGAACAGCGTTTGGAGGAGTTCGCGCAACTGGAGAGCCTGGACAATGGCAAGCCTCTGGCCGTGGCGCGCGTTGCCGACGTGCCGCTGGCGGTCGATCTGTTTCGCTACATGGCGGGCTGGGCCACCAAGATTGAAGGCAACACCATTCCGATCTCCGCGGGATCGAAGCGTGCGAAATATTTCGCTTACACGCGCCGGGAGCCGATCGGCGTGGTGGGACAAATCATCCCGTGGAATTTTCCGCTGTTAATGGCCGCGTGGAAGCTGGGTCCGGCGCTGGCGACGGGCTGCACCGTGGTGCTGAAACCTGCGGAGCAGACCCCGCTCAGCGCGCTGCTGTTGGCCGAATTGATCATTGAGGCAGGATTCCCCGACGGGGTGGTCAACGTCGTACCGGGCTACGGTGAAACTGCGGGAGCCGCGCTGGCGGCCCATCCCGACGTGGACAAGATCGCCTTCACTGGCTCAACCGAAGTCGGCAAATTGATCTTGCAAGCCGCCGCCGGAAATCTGAAGAAAGTTTCGCTGGAGCTGGGAGGCAAGTCGCCCAACCTGGTTTTCGCCGACGCGGAAATGAAGTCCAGCATTTCCGGTGCCGCCAATGCCATCTTCTTCAACCACGGCCAATGCTGCTGCGCGGGCTCGCGACTGTATGTTGAACAGGACATTTTCGACGACGTCGTGGAGGGCATTGCCGAGCACGCAAAAGGCATCAAGCTGGGCCACGGCTTCGATCCCGATACCAGCATGGGACCGCTGGTCTCGCAAGAGCAGCTGAACCGCGTTTGCAGTTATCTGGAAGCCGGATTGAGCGAGGGGGCCGAGGCAATCGTAGGGGGCAAACGCGGCGAAGGTCAGGGTTACTTCGTCGAACCCACGGTGATGGTCAACACCAATCCCAAAATGAAGGTGGTCCGCGAGGAGATCTTCGGCCCGGTAGTGGTTGCTTCGCCTTTCAGCGATATCGACAAACTGGTTGCCGAAGCCAACCAAAATGAATACGGGCTGGCGGCGGGAGTTTGGACAACCGACATCAGTAAAGCACACCGCATTGCCGAGAAGCTGCGCGCCGGCACGGTGTGGATCAATTGCTACAACGTCTTCGACGCCGCGCTGCCCTTTGGCGGATACAAGCAGTCGGGCTGGGGCCGTGAGATGGGTCACGAAGCGCTGGAGCTGTACACCGAAGTGAAAGCGGTGTGCGTCGCCATCTGAGTGGGCACCTAAAGGTATGCCCCTTAGAACAGTCGGAGACTTGAGTTTTTCAGCACCTGCAAAGGCCAGTCCTTCGAAAGCGCCTCATTTCGAGTTTCTTATCAAACTGCTCTACCGCCAACGTGGTAGAAACCAAGCACAGATTTCTACGCTTCCCACTCTGACCTTTCGTATAGTTTGTCTATTGGCCCAGGCGGCCATTCATCATGCCGAGTGCAACGCGTAATGCGAAAAAGCTGAGCTATTCGTGCGGAGCCGCAACCGTTCCGCTGCTCGGCAAGTGCCTCGGCGAAGTGCTGGACGATACTGCCGCTGCGTATCCTGAAAACGACGCACTGGTCGTTCGCCATCAGCAACTGCGCTACCGCTACGCCGAGCTGCACACCGAGGTAGAGCGCGCCGCCCGCGGCCTGCTGGCGCTGGGAATTCAGCGGGGCGACCGCATCGGGCTGTGGGCCACCAACTGTGCGCAATGGGTAATCACCCAATTTGCCACCGCCAAGATTGGCGCCATCCTGGTTAACATCAACCCTTCCAACCGCGCTTTCGAACTGGAATATGCGCTGGGCCGGTCGGAGTGTCAGACGCTGCTGCTGATCCAAGGCTTTCGCGATGCCGACTACGTGCAGATTCTACGCGAGATTTGCCCCGAGGCTGAGCGGGCGCCGTTCGGAGAGTTGCACGCCGAGAAACTGCCGGATCTGCGCCGTCTGATTTTCCTGGGCGCGAACGGCTGCGGCCCGGGCGTGGCACAGGCCGACGGCGTACCGCAAGGCATGCTGGGCTGGAACGAGTTGCTTGAAATGGGAGACAAGGTCCCGCTGGCTCAACTGCGCGAGCGCGAGGCGACCCTCAATTTCGACGATGCCATCAACATCCAGTACACCTCGGGAACCACCGGGCTTCCCAAGGGCGCGACCTTGTCGCATCACAACGTGGTGAACAACGGGATGCTGATTGCCAACGCAATGCGCTTCACCCATCGCGACCGGCTGTGCATTCCCGTGCCTTTCTATCACTGCTTTGGCATGGTGTTGGCTAATCTTGCCTGCGTGGTGACGGGCGCGACAATGGTGATTCCCGCGGCCTACTTTGACGCCGAAGCCACCTTGCGGGCGGTCGTCGAGGAGCGCTGCACCGCACTGCACGGCGTCCCCACCATGTTTATCGCCGAGCTGGAGCATCCCGCTTTCGCCAGCTGCGATCTCAGCACGCTGCGCACCGGGATCATGGCCGGCTCGCCGTGCCCCATCGAGATCATGAAGCGGGTGGTAAACCAGATGCATTGCCGGGAACTGACCATCGCCTACGGATTGACCGAGGCTTCTCCCGTAATCACCCAAACCACTACTGACGATCCCATCAATCTTCGCGTCACCACGGTCGGCAAAGCGCTGCCTCACACTGAGGTCAAGATCGTGGATCCGCAAACCGGAGCCACCCTTCCGCTAGGCGAGCAAGGGGAGCTGTACACGCGGGGCTACCACGTCATGAAGGGATACTACAACGATGTGGACGCCACGCGCGGGGTCATTGACGCCGACGGCTGGCTGCATACCGGCGACCTTTCCGTGCTCGACGAAAATGGCTACTGCAAAATTACCGGGCGGGCGAAAGACGTGATCCTTCGCGGAGGAGAAAACATCTCGCCTCGCGAGATCGAAGAATTCCTCTTCACCTGTCCGGGAATCAGCGACGTAGAGGTCATCGGTGTGCCGGACCGCAAATACGGCGAACAGGTGGCCGCGTGGATCGTGCGGGAAAAAGGCTCCGAGCTGACGGCGGAACAAGTCCGCCAATTCTGCGAAGGCAAAATTGCTCGCTTTAAGATTCCGCATTACGTCAAGTTTGTCGAGGAGTTCCCGATCACCATCAGCGGCAAAGTGCAGAAATTCCGGATGCGCGAGATCGCGGTCAAAGAACTTGGCCTGGAAAGCGAAGCCGGAATCGAGACGGCATAACCATCATGGCCAATTCCCACCCGGTCCGTTACCGGAGTCAGACAGCGTAAGACCCGATTTGAATATCCGATGAATTCCTCGCCCCGGCGCAGGTTTGCCGTTGCCGACGGTTGCGCAGAGGATGCTAAACTACTAAAACGTTCCTATGGAGTTGCTGCTCAATCTAGTCTGGTTCACCTTGGGCATGGGTGCGTTCCTGATTTTCCCGCGGCGCCGCCCGCAATCGAGCTGGGAGAGACTGCCTTATCGTCGAGCGCTGCTGGCGCTGGCGTGTGTTCTGCTGCTGTTGTTTCCGGTTATTTCCGCCAGTGACGATCTGCATCCCACCCAGACACTGATGGAAGAAGCCAGCAAGCGGATTCCGCAGTTTGCTTCTCCTTTGCAGTTTTCTCGCACCGCTTCGATGTTGCCCATGCTGCCAGCTTTGTCTCTCCTGTTCACGCTAACGATGTTGCGACCCTGGCAGCCGGCCGAGGCGAAGACCCACGCGCTAAGCGGCTACCGCCTCTCTCCGCGCGGACGGGCGCCTCCTGCCTTCGGCAAATGACTGGCCCAGCTCTGCCCCAGGAAATAGTGGAGGCAGCTTCTCAATATTTATTTCTTGCATTTCTGGCGTCCCAGCGGCGCGAGTTCGCTCGCCCATCGCGGAATGCCACGCAGCAGAAGAGAGTTCGTGGAATGAAGAAAGAAAGCAGCGAGAAGAATCGTGGACCGCGCAGGGCACGCATTGGCTGCTCTTTATTGTTGCTGGCGATCGCGTCCGTTTCCCTCGGATGTTCCGGGAGCAAGGCGGAGCCGCCGGCGACGAAGGTGGTGGAAACCAACACCGATCCGGACGTATTCACCATGCAGGACCCCAGCCAGTTTTCGCTGACGGCAGCGCAGGCCCGGAAAGTAAGCGACGAAGTTCACGTGAACTGCTCGGTTACGCCTGACGTGAATCGGTCAGTTCCCGTCGTCTCGCTGGGAGGCGGTCGCGTCGTCGAGATTAAAGTCAAGCTGGGCGATACGGTGAAGAAGGGACAGGTGCTGTTGCTCATTGAAAGCCCCGATGTTTCCGGCGCATTTTCGGATTATCAAAAATTCAAGGCCGACGAAGCGTTGGCCGACAAGCAACTGGCGCGCTCGCAGCTGCTGTATGACAAGGGCGCCATCGCGCTGGCTGACTTGGAAACGGCTCAGGACGCGCACGCCAAGGCCAAAGTGGACCTGGAGACCGCCGTCGCTCACGTGAAAGTTCTGGGTGCCGACATTAACAATCCGTCACCGCTGTTGCCGTTGCGCGCACCCATCTCCGGCGTCATCGTGGACCAGCAGATTACCGGCGGAACCGGTGTCCGCTCGCTCGACAACCAGCCTGCTCTGTTCACCATTGCCGACCTTTCGCGGGTGTGGGTGGTTTGTGACGTTTATCAGGACATGCTGTCCCGGGTGCACGTGGGCGACGTCGCTGACATCAGCATTGATGGCTATCAGCACGATCAATTTCCCGGCAAGGTCATCAACATCGGCGAGGTCCTCGATCCCACTACGCGCACCGCCAAAGTGCGCATCGATCTGCCCAATCCGAACGGCATCATGCGCGCGGGCATGTACGTCAGCGCTATGTTCCGCGCGCATAACCTGGTCGATCGCGTAGTCGTGCCGGCTTCGGCAGTGGTTCACTTGCACGATAAGGATTGGGTGTTCGTGCCTCTCGGCGACAATCGCTTTCGCCGCGTCGCCCTGCAGCTTGGTCCGCAAGAGAAGGATGGATATCAGCAGGTCATCAGCGGGCTGAAGGCGGGAGATCAAATCGTCAGCAATGGTTTACAGTTCTCCAGCGCGGCGGAGGAGTAGCCCGGCATGATCCGCTTCCTGGTTGACTTCGCGCTGAAGAACCGCATGCTGGTGCTGGCGCTGGGCGTGGCCCTGGCGATCTGGGGCATCATTTCGTTCCACAACCTTCCCGTAGAAGCTTATCCCGACGTAGCCGACAAGTATGTCTGGGTGATTACGCAGTGGCCGGGGCGCGCCGCCGAAGAAGTTGAGCAGCAGGTCACGATTCCGATTGAGACGCAGATGAACGGCCTGGGGCACTTAACGCATTTGCGCTCCACGTCGCTGGCGGGTTTGTCGTTCATCACCGCCATCTTCGACGACGAATCCGACAATCTGCAGAATCGCCAGCAAGTGCTGGAGAAGCTAACGCTGGTGAATCTGCCGCCCGGACTGAATCCGCAGATCGGACCCGACTTCAGTCCCACCGGCCAAATTTACTTCTACACGCTGCAAAGCACAAATCCCAAATACGACATCATGGACCTGAAGGCGCTGCAGGACTGGGTCGTCTTTAAGCACCTGATGTCGGTGCCCGATGTCGCGGCGGTATCGATTTTTGGCGGCGAGACTCGCGAATATCAGATACAAGTCGATCCCGACAAGCTGGTGGCGTACGGCATTGCAATGGCGCAGGTGGAGCAGGCGCTGACCGCCAACAATGTTAACGGCGGCGGGAGTTTCATCGAGAAAGGCCAGCAGGCTTATAACATCCGCGCCGTCGGTCTGATGCAAACCACCGACGACATCGGCGCCACCGTGTTGAAGGTACAGAACGGCACGCCGATTCGGGTGCGCGACATCGCGGTGGTGACCGAGGGCCCGAAGATCCGCTTGGGCAAGCTGGGCAAAGCCATTCGTCACGCAGACGGAACCGTTATCGACAACGACGATGTGGTGGAAGGCATTGTGCAGATGCGCAAGGGCGCCGAAGCCGAAGCCGTGCTGCATAACATCGACCTGAAGGTAGATTTCCTCAACCAGCACGTGTTGCCGCCGGGCGTGAAGATCGTGCCGCACATCAATCGCGACGATCTGGTCCACCTCACCACCCACACCGTGCTGCACAACTTGACCGAGGGAATTCTGCTGGTCGTGATTGTGCTGTTTTTCTTTCTGGGGAACATTCGCTCGGCGCTGATCGTCGCGGTCACCATTCCGTTCTCGCTGTTTTTCGCCTCGATCTTGCTGGACCTGCGGCATATCCCGGCGAACTTGCTGTCGCTGGGCGCGCTCGACTTCGGAATGATTGTGGAAGGCGCGGCGGTGATGGTGGAGAACATCCAGCGGCGGCTGGAAATTCGCACCGGTCATGGCTCGATGGACGAGACCATTCGCGCCGCCGCACATGAAGTGCAGCGACCCGTGTTCTATGCCATCCTGATCATCATCCTGTCGTACCTGCCCATCTTCACCCTGCAACGAGTCGAAGGCCGTTTGTTCCGTCCGATGGCCTGGACGGTAGCTTTTGCACTGCTGGGCTCGCTCCTGTTTTCCATTCTGTTGGCGCCGGTGCTGGCCAGCCTTATCTTCCGCAAAGGCGTGAAAGCCTGGGACAACCCTGCGGTTCGCTGGATCACCAGCTCCTATGAACGAACCCTGGATTGGATTATGGCGCGGCGCATGGTGGCCTTGGTCGCCCTGATCGTGATCCTCAGCGTATCGCTCTACCTGGCAGCGGGGGGAGTAATTGGCTCGGAATTTCTGCCGCATCTTGATGAAGGCTCCATCTGGGCGCGCGGGACGTTGGCGCCCAGCACCGGTCCCAGCGAAGGCATGCGCGTGATGGACCAGGCTCGGGTAATCTTTGCCAGCTTTCCGGAAGTTACTCAGGTGGTGTCGCAGGTGGGACGTTCCGACGATGGCACCGATGCCACTGGCTTCTTCAACACCGAATATTTTGTCGATCTCAAACCTCGCGCTCAATGGCGACCGCAGTTCCGCGGCCGCAAGGAGTTGCTGATCGACGCCATGGATAAGGAAGTCGAAAAAATTCCCGGCGTGGAGTGGGGCTTCTCGCAGCCGATCGCCGACAACATGGAAGAGGCGGTCAGCGGTGTAAAAGGCGAACTCGCGGTCAAGATCTTCGGCTCCGATCTGAAAGACCTGGAGAAGACAGGCGAGCAGATCATGGACGTCATGAAGACGGTTCCCGGCGTCGCCGACCTCGGTCTGTTCCGCGTGCTTGGCCAGCCCAACGTCAACATCAAGGTCGATCGCGTCAAGGCTGACCGTTACGGCATCAACGCTTCCGACATCCAGGACGCGGTACAGACCGCGATCGGCGGAAATCCGGTCAGTCAAATCCTGATTGGCGAGCAGCGCTTCGATCTGGTGCCGCGCTATCAGGAACAATTCCGCTCCTCGCTCGACGATATAAAAAATATTCGTCTGTTGGCGCCTTCCGGCGAGCGTGTCTCGCTAGGCGCGTTGTGCGACATCACCGTGGATGACGGCGCTTCCATGATCTACCGCGAAGGCAATCAGCGCTATATCGCGCTCAAATACAGCGTGCGCGGCCGCGACCTGGGCAGCACCGTCGAAGAAGCCATGGACAAGGTCAACAAGCAGGTCAAGCTGCCGCAGGGCTACACCCTGGATTGGGCCGGTGAATACGAAAGTCAGAAGCGTGCTAATCACCGCATGGCTATCGTCATCCCGCTGACCATTCTGGTCATCATGCTGGTTCTGTATTCCATGTTTCGTTCCTTCAAGTGGGGGCTGCTGGTGCTGCTCAACCTCAGCATGGCGCCGCTGGGCGGTCTGTTAGCGCTTTGGATTACCAGAACTCACTTCAGTGTTTCCACCGGAGTAGGATTTCTGGCGCTGTTCGGAGTATCGGTGCAGACCGGCGTCATCATGATCGAATACATCAACCAGTTGCGGGCGCGTGGACACAGCGTTCACGAGGCAGCGCTCCTGGGCGCCACCCGCCGCCTCCGTCCCATCATGATGACCATGCTGGTAGCGTCGCTGGGGCTGGTACCGGCGGCAATGTCGCACGACATCGGCTCCGACTCGCAGCGGCCCTTCGCCATCGTGATCGTCGGCGGCCTGCTGACCGAGTTGGCGCTCAGCCTGGTTTTGCTGCCGACGTTCTACACCTGGGTAGCCAAGCCTATGGATATCCTGCCTGAGGAAGAGGAGGGCCTCAGCGAATGAGAACCCTGCTTCGGCTAGACCGGTTTCAGAGTTGGCGTGGTCCCGCGAGCCCGGGTAGAGCGGCGCTTCAGCGCCGCCTCCACTGCCGAAGAACAAATTGCTCAAGCTTCGTGGTGTGGCGCAATCTCGGGCGCCAGCCTAAAGGCTGGCTCTACCCGGTCTATGCCAACTCTGAACTCGTTCTAGCCAAGCTATTCCGGCATTTTCTGCGCGCTTTACGCCTGCGGCTAACTCCACGCAACTGGAGCGGAGCTCTTCGATTCGTTGCCCTGCTCTTGGTAGTTTCAATTAGCGGCCAGTTGCCGGCGCAAATGCAGACGCCGCCCACGCCAGCGCCCGTTCCATCCCGGCAAGGTCCGGGAGTTCCGCAAGCGCCGTCGGTCGTCATTACGATCGATCAAGCCATTGAGCTGGCCAAGCAAAATAATCCCGCGCTGCTGGCACAGCGGACGCTGATCTGGCAGAACAAAGAGCAGGAGGTCACCGCCAATCTGCGGCCCAATCCCGTGCTCTCGTCGGACGCACAGTATCTTCCGCTGTTCACTCCCGACCTGTTTTCGTCCAACTACATCGACAACACAGCGCAGTTCGACCTGGGACTTGGGTATCTTTTCGAGCGCGGACAAAAGCGGCAGCATCGGCTGCAGGCAGCCAAGGATGTCACCGCCGTAACCGAGTCACAGACGCTGGACCTGGAACGTACGACCGTCGCCAACACCACGCAGCAGTTTGTGGCCGCCTTGCTGGCCAAGTCGAATCTCGATTTTGCCCTGCAGTTTCTGCAGAGCTACCAGCACACGGTGGGCATCAGCCAGGAACAAAATAAGGCTGGCGCGATGAGCAAGGTCGATCTGCTGAAGATCCAACTGCAGACCCTACAGTTCCAAACCGACGTCACCAGCGCCCGCATTGCGCTGGCGCAGGCCTTGAACTCGCTGCGAGAATTGATGGGCTTCGATTCGGTTCCCCGCAACTACGATGTCGCCGGAACTCTGGGGTACGAACCCATGACCTTGCCGGCGTACGACCTGGAAGCGCGGGCGCGCAGCCTGCGGCCCGATCTGCAGGCCGCGCAGCGCGGCATCACCGCCGCCAACAGTCAGATCGGCCTGGCGAAAGCCAACTCCAAGCAAGACCTCAACGCTACCTTCGACTACACTCACGTAAACGCGTCCAACCTGGGAGCGTTCTTCGTCACCATTCCGCTGCCCATCTTCAATCGCAATCAGGGCGAGGTGGCGCGCACTTACTATGCCCTCACCCAATCGCAGTTTCAGGAAAAGGCCGCCGAACAGCAGGTCTTGACCGACGTGAAGAATGCCTATGAGACGCTGCTCAACAACCAGGAAATTGTCCAGCTCTATGACAACGGCTATCTACAACAGGCGCAACAGGCGCTGGACATCACGCAATTCTCTTATCAGCACGGCGCCGCTTCCCTGCTGGACTTCCTCGATGCCGAGCGCAGCTATCGCGCCACGGAACTGAGCTACCGCCAGGCCCTGGCAGAGTACATGAGTTCGCTGGAGCAACTGCGCGCCGCGGTGGGCGCGCGGGACTTGCGCTAGAGCTCATAAATCGTCGCAGGCAGGTTTGTATCAGGGCATGACTTTTTGTCATGCCGTAACTACCGCACATGACGGACGGCTTTAGCCGCTCACAACCGAGTCAAGAATGACTTGGGCTTCAGCCGCTGCGCGCTCTTTTTGCAGGGGCTAAAGCCCTGACTGTTTCTACGCTTCGTTCGGCACGAGTAAACTCGTGCCCTGATACAAACCGCCGGACGCGCTGGGCTGCGGGCATTCTTACATCTGTCATCCTGAGCGGAGGTGAAGCTTCGCCGCCGCGGTCGAAGGACTTCTATCGTTAGGACGAGGTTGGGTCGGCTATAGCGATGCGTCGACTCGCGTACGCTAACCCCGGCGAACACTCGCTCAGCATGACACTCCAATACTTGTAGCCTATCGCCACAAGGAACGCCGCTATAATCTCTGCCATGCCCTTCCAGCGCGCGCACAAAATCTACGACGAAGAATCGCTCTACGAATACGCCGTGGGCGCGCTGGGCCGGCAGATGCGCACCGTCGCCGAGATTAAGCGCCTGATGCGCCATCGGGTGAAGACGCAACCGGAGGGCGAGCTGCTGGTCGAAATGGTGGTCATGCGGCTCAAAGCCCAGCGCTACCTCAACGATACGAACTATGCCGAGAGCTACTCGCGCTTTCGCAAAGAAAATGAAAAGTTCGGCCGGTTACGCGTGGTACAGGATCTCAAGATCAAGGGAGTACACACCGACATCATCGATAGCGTAGTTGGCGCCGCCTACGACAATGTCAACGAGGAGCAACTGGCGCGCGAGTTTCTGCAGCGCAAGCGCGTCGGTAAACCCGAGGGCCAGAAGCAGGCGGCCCGCATTTTTCGCATGATGACGCGCGCCGGCTTCCCCAGCCGCATCATTTTTCGCATTCTGAAGACGTGGGACGTGGACGACGAGATGCTAGCGGCATTGGAGGAGGAAAGAAGTAGCCAGTAGCCTGTAGCCTGTAGTCAGTTGGCAGTTCGCGGTGTTCAATTTCATTGTGGCAGATGCATTACAAGAAGCTACCGTAAATCGGAGCGAGTCCGGTTCGTATCGACCAGGCAGGTTGATACGATGTGACACCTGGCAACGGACGACTGACAACTGAATCCCATGCCCAAGAAACTCGATCACACTGCCGCCTGCGAACATCTGTCGCGCGTCGACCGCCGACTGGCGAGCATCATCGCCCGCTCCGGCGCCTGCCGACTGCAACAGGAGACGACGCAAAGCATTTTCGAGGCTCTACTGGAATCGATCATCTATCAGCAGCTCAACGGCAAAGTCGCCGCTACCATAACCGCGCGGGTGAAAGCGCTGTTTCCGGAGAACACCAAGCGCATTCGCACTCGCCGGGGATTGGTTGAGGGCTTCCCTACGCCGGAGCAAATTCTGGCAGCGCCCGAGGAACGGTTGCGCTCCGCTGGGCTGTCGCGCAACAAGCTGCTGGCCATTCGCGATCTTTCCGCCAAGACCCTCGACGGCACCGTGCCCACGCTAAAGCAAGTCCGCCGGATGAGCGATGACGAGCTAGTCGAGCGCCTGGTCGCGGTGAGAGGCATTGGCCGCTGGACGGTCGAGATGCTCCTGATCTTCCGGCTGGGCCGCCCAGATGTCTTTCCCGTGGACGATTACGGCGTGCGCAAGGGCTTTGCCAAGATGCGCAAGCTGGCCGAGCTGCCAAAACCCAAGGAGTTGATGCCTTACGGCGAGCCCTGGCGTCCCTATCGCAGCGTCGCCAGTTGGTATCTGTGGCGTGCCGCCGAGATGAAAGACCTGCCGATGGCAGTTGCGGCGAAGAAAACCGCTGTTCCGGCTGTGGCAAAACCAGTCAAAAAGAAAACCAGGATAGCGGTTGCCGCTAAGAAACCCGCACCGGCCAAGCGCAAAGCCGCCTCCCCGTGAATTCTACTGCGGCGTCTTAAGCAGTGCGTTCTGGAACGCTAAGGCCGCCTCCTGCTGGTTGCCTTTGATTTGCGGCGGAATGATGGACGGTACGTTGGCAGGGCAGGCCTTCAGTCCGGCACAGATGTTTATTGCATGCGTCATGGCAATCTGCAGCGCCGGGTTGGAGCTGGCGTCGTCCGGGGAGTCCAGGATGATGAAGTCGATGTTCTCGCTGCTGCTGGTTTGCTTCTGCAGCATGTCTTTGTAGTCCCCGGTCGCACTCTGGATGACAATCAGTTGGCCGTCGCTCAAGCGGGGGTTGCTGCCTTGAAACTCCAGCAGTCTGCGGTCCAGCTCAACGCCATAAACGGACCTGAGATCGCGCAAGACGTGCACCACCACGGGTGTGTTCTTGGTTTTAGGCTTGCAGCCGCCCAGCAGGGTAAAAGGTAGTATTAGCAAAACCGCTTGGGCAAACCTTAGTCGTTGTGCCATGTGGACATAATATCTGGAGCGGCCTTCTTCGCCTAGTCCGGCCAAGGTGAGAGTTAGGGTTCCAGGGCGCAAGTTGGCAACGAAAGGCGGCATGGCCCGCGCGGTCCGCCTTACGTCGCGCCCGGTCACGAGCCAAAAAATAATCTTCACAGTGTGCAGAAACGCTCTTTCCCAAGCGGCCGGCTTCGTACATAATGCACGCACTGACTTTATTGGGCGGGTGCGGCATGAAGAAACGCGGAGCAACGTGTTGCTTGTGGCTGGGGCTATGCGGCCCCTCGCTTTGCGGGCAACAAGTATTGCTCTCGGGTGTTCTGTCCCGGCCCGCAACTCCACCATCAGCGTCGTACGCGGTTGCTTCTCCCGCCGCAGAAGCTTTTTCGCCGGAAATCAGGGCTCCCATCGCCTCTGCCGAATTCATGACTCTCCCGCCCATCCTCGGAATGGCGAATGATTCTTCCCTCAGCCAAGCCGCAGCGCCGCAGCTTCAGGAAGCGGTGTGCACGCAGGCGCTTCCGTCCCGGCTGTGGAACCGGCCCAGCGACTACGCTTTTGACCGCCTGCAATTCAGCAGCGCAGCCCTCAAGGGTGCCTTCCGACATGAAAATCTCGTGAAGATGGCGCGCAACTTCGTCCCTGGTCAGCCACTGCCCGACGCTCCTTCGTACGTGCCGCTTAGCAGCCGGCAAAAGTGGGACCTGTTCTTGCGCCGCAGCCACTCCGCCGATTTCGCTGTGGGAGCGGTGATCGATTCGCTCACCGCGGAGGCCACAGGCGCTTACCCCCGCTTCGGCGGAGGCATGGCCGGCTATGGCAAGCGTCTGGGCGCCTCGGTTGCCGGCGCGGAGAGCGCAACGCTGTTTTCCGGCTACATCTTTCCCACGCTGCTGCATCAGGACCCGCGGTTCTTCCGGTCGCATGAGAACGACATCTCCGATCGCCTGGCCTACGCTGCCAGCCGCGTCCTCATTGGCCGTAGCGACGACGGCCGCAACGTGTTCAACGCCTCCCAGATCCTCGCCCAGTTTGTGCAAGCCGCGGTTTCCAACGCCTACATTCCCTACCGTAACGAGTCCGTGCCCGGCACCATCGAAAACGCTCTGGCTGGACTGGGATCGGTGGCGCAGGCCGACATCCTGAACGAGTTCTGGCCTGACATCAAAGAGTTCTTCGCCCGGCACACGCCACCCTCGCTGGTCCGCCATCGCGATCCCTCCAGCATGACAATTGTCACCGCCCAGCGCTGACAATCCACACTACTGTTCTTCTTCCGCTCGGCCCAGAATTCCAGCATGGTTTGGGCCAAAGGGCGGCAGCCGCGATCAGCGGCAATTCCGGCTTCCCTCTTTCAAACTTGCGGCAAGAATGCGATGCTAGAGATACTCATCTTGGAAGATGTGGCTATCATGAGGGAACTGAAAGACGACCTGGCCTCGTTGCGCATTGATCGGGAAGCCCCGCGCAAGGGCCGATGGGGATGGTTGCTGTGGCTCTTTCTGATCGTAATTGCGGCGGCCGGCGGCTTGTACTTCGTGAAGGCCCGCCCTGCCTTCGGGGCCTTTGGGGCGACCGAAGTGGAAACCGTGCAGCCGACCATACAAAGCAGCAGCGGCCCGAATGCGGGCACGCCCATTCTTACCGCCTCAGGCTATCTGGTCGCACGCAAGCAGTCGGTCGTCTCGTCGAAAATCCAGGGCCGCATTTCTTCGCTGCGAGTGGAAGAAGGCAGCATCGTCAACGCCGGCGACATTCTGGCTACGTTGGACAATGAAGACGCCGAAGCCGCCATCGTGAAGGCGAAAGCCGATATCGAATATGCCAAGGCCGATCTCGCCGAGGCCCAGCGCCAGGAGCGCCTGCAACAGGACCTCTTCCGCAGCCGGGTCGTCTCTCAGGACGCGATGGACGCGACGAAAGCTAAGGTGAACCTGGCAGAAGCCGCCATCGTGCAGGACCAGGCTAATCTGCAGGTCCAGCAAGCCTATCTCGATTTCACGACAGTTCGCGCGCCGTTCGCCGGAGTGGTGGTCAAGAAAATGACCGAGGTGGGCGAGAGCGTCGCACCTATTCCGCCGGGAGTAAACATCTCCACTTCTTCGGGGGCGATTGTCGCCATTGCCGACATGAATTCGCTGGAAGCCGAAGTCGATGTGAATGAATCCAACGTGGGGCAGTTACAGCCGAACCAGCCCGCGGAAGTACAGGTGCAAGCGATTCCCAACCACACCTACAAAGGCGTGTTGCGCCAGGTGATTCCCACCGCGGACCGCACCAAAGCGACCGTCACCGTCAAAGTCTCCATCCTCGACAAGGACAAGTATCTGCGGCCGGAGATGAGTTGCAATGTGACGTTCCTCGAACCGCAGAAGCACACGCAGACCGCCGGCATGGCGCCGCAACGCATCTTGACGGTTCCCAAGGAAGCGGTCGTCACTCGCGATGGTAAATCCGTGGTCTTCGAGATCGCGGAAAAAAAGGCTCGCGCTCTGCCGGTCATCACGGGCGCCGACTTGCACGGGCAGATCATTGTCAAACAGGGGCTGGCGGGCTCGGAAACGCTAGTGAACAGTCCGCCGCAGAAGTTGAAGGATGGGGATGCGGTCAAGGTGAAGAGCTAAGTATAAGAAATTTTCGGAAGTGCGGGTCGACGAATCGGGAGAGCTTTTTGCAACATCGGAAATACATTGCTCAGAACCCGACAAGAGCGGGGCTAGCAGATTCGCCCGAGGCGTTTCCCTATTGCTTCGCGAACTTGGCAGAACGAAAGACAGCAGGGGCTAAAGCCCATTAAGGTGCTTCGCTTGCTGCACGGCTGAAGCCGTGCCCTGATACAAAACGGCAGGATTCGGGTGTAAGCGTTCTTTGGAACGAAGATGCGAATCCCAAGGGCGCGACCAAGGGTCGTTCCCTAACGAACATTTTCGGACAGAGCGAAACCACGGAGAGATCATGAGTACAACCGAAGTGGCGTCGAAGACCGCCGCCGTCAGCGTGCAAAACGTTCGCAAGGTCTATCAGCGCGACAGTCTGCAGATCAAGGTGCTCGACGGCATCAACCTCGACGTGCCACAAGGCGAGTTTGTGGCCCTGATGGGGCCGTCGGGCTCGGGCAAGACAACTTTGCTCAACCTGATTGCCGGCATCGATCGCGTTACTTCAGGGCGAGTCACGGTAGCCGGCACCGACCTCGGACCGCTGTCGGAAGGCGAACTGGCCAAGTGGCGCAGCCGGAACATCGGATTCATCTTCCAGTTCTACAACCTGATTCCCGTGCTCAATGCGGTGGAGAACGTCGAGCTACCGCTGCTGCTCTCGCCGCTTTCCAAGCGCGAGCGCCGCGAGCGCGCCATGACCGCGCTGCGCATCGTGGGATTGTCGGATCGCTCCAAGCATTATCCGCGCCAGCTCTCCGGCGGACAGGAGCAGCGTGTCGCCATCGCTCGCGCCGTCGTCACCGATCCGACGGTGCTGGTGGCCGACGAGCCTACGGGCGACCTTGATCATCAGAGCGCCGAGGAAATCCTGACCCTGATGGAGACCTTCAACAAAGAGTTCGGTAAGACCATCATCATGGTCACCCACGATCCGCGCGCCGCCGCCCGCGCCCGTATCCAGCACCATCTGGACAAGGGAGTGCTGAGCAATTAGGCAGGCACTTGGCATTTGGCAATTAGCAATTAGCTAAGTCAAAAGCGCGGCCGCGAACAAATCGCTAGAGCTTGCCGGAGGGCTTGCGGTTTCCGCCTTTAAGTGGCGCTCGCTTGCGTTTAGTTTTCGTTATGAGACGGTGGCCTTGACAGCTTGGATTTGGGCATGGAGCAGGCTCTTTTAGCTCTGGATATTCGGTCTTGCAAAATGGGCAGTAGGCCATGTGCGTATCGGAACACGCAAACCGCGCAGGAGTCAAGACAGGGAAAGGATTCACGCGACAGCTTTGGCTAACTGCCAAATGCTAATTGCTAACAGCTAACTATGAAATTTGCCCCTCTCGTTCTCAAACATCTGCGCAAGAACTGGATTCGCACGCTCAGCACCGTGCTGGCAATGGCGGTGTGCATCTTCCTCATCTGCACCCTGCAAACCGTGGTAGACGCGGTGAACTATGGCTTGTCGACGGGCAACGCCTCGCGGCTGGTCACCCGCGATTACGTGAGCCTGGTCTTCAACCTGCCCAATTCCTATAAAGCCAAGATCGACGCCATTCCCGGGGTGAAGAAAACCACCATCATCAACTGGTTTGGCGGCGTGTATCGCGATCCCAAAAACTTTTTTGCCAACATGGCGGTCGAGCCCGAACCGTTCCTGGAAATCTATCCCGAGATCATGCTGCCGGAAGACCAGAAGCAGGCCTGGTTCCACGATGGGCGAGGCTGCATCATCGGCCGCCAGTTAGCGGAAAAATGGGGCTGGAAGATCGGCGACCATTTCGAGTTGGAAAGCTTCATTCCGCCGTACCGCGTGGGCAAGCCATTCGATTTCGTGGTGGATGGCATCTTCGATTCCGACCCGGCGAAGAGTCCCCCCACCGACCTCAACTCGATGTACTTCAACTACAAGTATCTCTACGAAGCCACCGGGCAGAAGGCCGGCATCGGCACCGTAACGTTATTGATCGACGATCCCAAGAACGCCGGCCGCATCAGCAAGGCCATCGACGCCGAGTTCGAGAACAGCGATACCCAGACTAAGACCGAGACCGAACAGGCGTTCCGCGCCAGCTTTATCGCCATGGCGGGAAACTTGGCGCTGCTGCTGAACGGCATCGGCCTAGCGGTGGCGTTCACCATTTTGCTGGTGACGGCCAACACCATGTCCATCGCGGTCCGCGAGCGGCAGCAGGAAATCGGCGTGCTGAAGACGCTGGGATTTTCCAGCGGCCTGGTCATGTCGCTGATTCTGATAGAAGCGCTGCTGCTGGGGCTGATGGGCGGCGCGCTGGGCCTGCTCTTCGCCGGTGGCGCAATTATGGCGTTGCCCGGCGTTCCATTTATCGGCGATGTCGTGCGGCAGTTCCCGGGCCTGGGACTGTCGCCCAAGATCGTTACCTATGGATTGGGTACGGCTTTGCTACTGGGCCTGCTGGCAGGCTTCGTCCCGGCCCTGCTGGCCTATCGCGCCAGGATTACGGAAGTATTGAGGCAGGTGTGAGGAAGAAGCAATTAGCTCTTAGCTCTTAGCTCTTAGCTCTTGGCATTTCGCCATCGGCACTTGGCTGTTGGCAAAACGCCTTGAGTCGGGAATGTCTTGTACCTCGTTTTTGTGTCAGGGCACGACTTTAGTCGTGCCGACAGACACAATAAAGCTGAGGGCTTTAGCCCCTGCACAAACATGATCGTCGCAGACGCATTCTGGTGTCGAATCGAAATGCGAAGTTATTGCACGAAGGTAAGAGCGACTTAGGAACAGAGGGCTTGATCGCGCCACGCAGGATTTTGCACGGGCTGAAGCCCGGTGTTTGTTGACCACGGTACGGCACGACTGAAGGCGTGCCCTGACACAACCCGTAAGGAATGTACGTAAGTGCTAAACGCTGATTGCTAATTGTAGGTTCTAAAACATGGCATTGCCGATCTCATATAACGTTCGCAACCTGCGCTCCCGCTGGAAAGTCACCCTGCTGGCCATCTTCGGCATCGCGCTGGTGGTCGCGGCCTTCGTGACCATTCTGTCCATGGCTCGCGGATTCAACATCGCCTTAAGCTCCACCGGCTCCGACAACAATGCCATCGTGACTCAACGGGGCTCGATGTCGGAGTTGTCGTCGTGGATCGATATCGGCAATGCGAACCTCATCGCCGTCGATCCGCGGGTGGCGCGCGGCGCCGATGGCAAGCCGCTGGCTTCCTGCGAAGTGGTCGTCATTACTGCCCGGCCCAAGAAAGGTACCAACATCCCGCTGAACGTCACCTTCCGCGGAGTGACGCCCATCGCCTTCAATGTCCGCAATAACATCAAGGTGGTCGAAGGCAGAAGTTTCACGCCGGGATTGTACGAAGTCATCGTAGGCAAAAAGATTGCCGACCGGGTGAGCGGCGTGGACATCGGCTCGACCATTAGCATCCAGCGCAAGAATTGGAAAGTGGTGGGACTGTTCGCCGCCGATGACAGCTCGTTCGAGAGCGAGATCTGGGGCGATTATGATGCCATGGCGCCGGCCATCGGACGCAACGGTGGGTGCGAGTCGCTGACCGTGCGGCTGACGAATCCCTCGGTGCTGGCGTCGCTCGATAAAGACCTGCGCGCCAATCCGCAAATGCAGGTGCAGGCCGATTCGGAGCGCAAGTACTACGAGAACCTGGCCGGAAGTATCGGCACGGCGCTCATCATACTGGCGTCGTTCGTCGCGATCGTGATGGGCATCGGCGCAGTGTTCGGCGCCATGAATACGATGTACGCCATCGTCTCGCAGCGTACCCGCGAGATCGGCACCCTGCGCGCGCTGGGCTTCTCGCGCTTCAGCATCCTGATTTCGTTTGTGATGGAGTCGGCGTTGCTGGCCCTTGTGGGTGGCGTGGTCGGCTGCCTGATCGCGCTGCCGATGAATGGCTTCACCGCCGCGACCGGAACCAACTCCTTCAGCGAACTCGCGTTTGCCTTTAAGGTCACGCCGGATTTGCTGATGATCGGGCTTGGCTTCGCCGTGATTATGGGATTCGTGGGAGGATTGCTGCCCGCCTTCCGCGCCGCGCGCATGCCAATTACAAGGGCGCTGAGGGAAGCTTAGAGAGCCTGCGGTTCGCTGTTCGCTTCTGCTTTTGTCATCCCGAGTGAAGCAATAAGGACTTCTTAGCTCCGATTGCGAAACATCCGCAGGTCAAACTCGAAGCGCTCCGGCTTGCGAATCGTGATCCCACGATAGTTGGTATGTGCCGGGTTGAGTAACACATTCCACTCTCCGCGCACCGCTGCCGACAGTACATGCAAAGCGACGGTCCGGCCTCGGCGAATCCAACTGTCGCCCAACACTCTCAGCGATTCGTTCCGCAGGCCATGCCAATTGCGGGGAAGCGGCTTTATGTCGAGGCGTTCGCTAGCTACATCGTCGGGAAGTTCGCACTCAATCGAGACCAGATCGTCGGGCTGCAGATTCGGTTCCAGGTGAACGAAGGTTTCCACGGCCGCGAGGGCGAGGGACGACGAGGTATATACCATGCTTACCCTCGGGGTATTCCAGCGGCCGCCGTAGAGACGAGCGCCCTCGCCGGAGAAGGCGTCGGAGGCATGGAGCTGGCGGCAAATCCTCCAAAGACGCATCAGCTATAGACGCCGTAGGCAATGCGTCCCAGGATATTTTCGATTTCTTTCGCACCCAAGTCGGTGTCTAACTGGTCGATGGGAATCTCGCCCCCCAGCGCGCGGTTGGGGGTACGGAGCCACTGGGCAGCCTTGTCGGCATTGCCGATCATCTCGGTCGCCGTAGCATACACTCGTGCTAAGCGAACTGTCCGGTCCGATTCGGCGGCGGTAAGTCGGGAGTGCTGGCTCAACCGGCGAGTCAAGGTACGCTGTGGAATACCGAGTTTCTCCGAGAGAGCAGCGTTCTTCAGATCGAGCTTTTCTCCCAGCACGATGAGAGAGCCGACGGGCAATCCTTTACGAATCAGATCCGCAAGTTCGGCGAAGCTCTTAATGGAGCGTCCTAGTACTTTCTTGCCGCCCAGGATTTCGGCAATGGCCCCTGAATTCATTGTAGCCTCTTGGCCATTCTTAGTACGCCATTTGGCGCGCCGCGGCAACGAGGGCGAGTGCGAGCTGGAACTCTGCCTTCAAATTCCCAGCCCCGTCACCCTCCACCCCGCGCCATGCACCTTGTGCCGGATGTTGAGTGTGATCAGCAGCGCGGTCATCGATTCCACGATGCGGGCGTTCTCCAGTTTGCCGCCGTCGATGGCGCGCACGCCAGGAATCTTCGCTGCCAGCTCCGAGGCGACTTGCCGGGCGCCATCGTCGTCGCTGCACACGATCACGTCGCAATCGACGTCGCCATCGCCATTCAGCACCGTCGCCGACAAACTGTGAAACGCTCCGGCAACCACGACGTTCTTGCCCACGATCTCCTGCGCTTGTTCCGCCGCCGAGCCTTGCCACACCCCTAGCACCCGCGTAGGCCGTCCGCCTACGGCTGCCGCTAGCGGAACCGTGGCATCGATCAGCACCGTTCCCTGCCGGAACAACGGCTTAAGCTGCTTCAGCAAATCAGCCTGGCCGGCGAAGGGAACGGTAAGTACCACAATGTCGCACATCTTGACGGCGACCGCGTTCTCCACGCCTTCGACATTACCCAGGGCTCCGGCTTTCTCGGCGATCTGCGCCGCCGCGGCCTTGGCCCGCTCGCCGTCGCGCGAGCCAATCACGACCGACTCCCCCGCGCGCGCCCAGCGCTGCGCCAGCCCAGACCCTTCCGGCCCTGTCCCTCCCACGATGGCGATCATCGGTTCCCTCCGCTTATTTTCTCAGCTCTGCGGCAGCGTGCTCTTGCCAGGGCACAGCTTCACAGTTTGCTCAAAAAGTTGGATTCGAAATGTCTTGAAAGGGCACGGCTCAAAGCCATGCCCCTTCAAGTCGCGACCTTGAAGCAGAGAATCTGTCTCGAGCTCAGGAGTTCTTTTCTGATCACGCAACTTGCGTCTTTTCCCCCGACGAACCGGCAGAACCTGCCGCCGGATAGGTGTACTGCGTGTAGAGCGTATTGCGCTGCGCGGGCACCCGTCCCAGATCGAGAATCCGCTCCTGGAACTCCGCCGCCGAGGTGTACTGTCCCGCAGTCGATCCCGCCAGGCGTGAGATGTTCTCCTCGAACAGCGTGCCTCCGTAGTCGTCGGCGCCGGCGAGCAACGACAGTTGCGAAATTTCGCGACCCAGCTTCACCCACGAAACCTGAATGTGATTGATCGATCCGGCCAGAACGATGCGCGCCAGCGCGTGCACCTTAAGGTGCTCGGTCAGCGTCCCGCCGTCGCGCGCCAATCCTTGCGCGAACAGCAACGTGTTGTCGTGAATGAAGCCCAGCGGCACGAACTCCGTAAAGCCGCCGGTGCACGACTGGATTTCGCGGAACAGCAGCATCTGGTTTACCCACTGCTCATAGCTCTCGCTGTGGCCGTACATCATGGTCGAGGTGCTGCGGATGCCGCACTGGTGCGCCGTCTCGATCACCTCGCGCCACTGCGCCGCCGTCAGCTTGTTGCGCGAGAGAACGTGACGGACGTTGTCGTCCAGAATCTCGGCCGCCGTCCCCGGCAAAGTGTCGAGCCCGTTTTCCTTCAGCATCAGCAGATATTCGCGGATCGGCATGCCCGTCAGTTCGACACCGTAGACCATCTCCATCGGCGAGAAGGCATGCGCGTGCATCTTGGGCGTGGCAGACTTTACCGCGCGCAGAATGTCGCGATAATAAAACGGCGGCAGATTGCGCGGCAGGCCGCCTTGAATGCAGACCTCGGTTGCGCCCCATTCTTCAGCCTCGCGGCACTTGTGCTCCATTTCTTCGAGCGAGAGAAAGTACGCTGTCTCGTCGCGCGGTCCAACGCTGAAGGCGCAGAACTTGCATCCGACAAAACAAACGTTGGTGAAATTAATATTGCGGGTCACCACGTAGCTGATCACATCGCCGACCAGACGATGCCGGATCTGGTTCGCGGCGATCACCGTCCCGAAGAGGTCATCACCTTCGCTGTTGGCCAGCAGCAAGCACTCGTCCCGGCTGAGCACACCTCCATCGAGCGACGCCATCACTTTCTCGATCGCCGCTTTCACCGGCGCCGAAACCCGCCGTTGCACATCCTCCCAGGTTGTATTTTGTAAAGTCTGCCGATTGCACCAACTTAGCCCTTGCATTTTCTTCCTCTCATCGCAACTTTGAACCCGCGCGCCCTCTACTGTTTGTCATCCTGAGCGAAGTGCCCGCAAGCCTTTTCGACCCGCTGTTTTTGCGGGTCGGCGGGCGTTCAGTCGAAGGACCTGCTGTTTCGTCCCATCCCTCGGACTTGTGTCAGGGCGCGACTTTCAGTCGTGCCGATCAGGCGCAAAAGGGATGAGGGCTTTAGCCCCCTGCAAAACCCAGGCCCTCAGGGGCTGAAGCCCAAGTCGATGGTGACCTCTAACGGCACGACTAAAAGTTGTGCCCTGACACAAACCCCATACACAGTTCATCATCGAAACAAATCATTCTCCGCTGGACGCACCATCTGGCGCGCGCTACCATTTCCCTTGCGATACCAATACCCCCGGATTATACAAGCCGGAACCCGCGAATCCTTCCCGCACACCAGCCCCGCAACGCAGGCCAGTTCGTCGGCCACCGCCTCCTCCGTGGCGTGCATTTTGTACCCGTAGGGATCGAGTTGGCCGCGATAGTCATGAATCACCTTCATCCCGGCAACGCCGATGGCAACTTCGCACAAACCCTCACGCCAAGGCCTGCCGAAGCTGTCGGCAATGATCACCGGAACGTGCAACCCCGTCCGCTTTCCTAATTTGCGATGAATTTGCGCCGCGGAACGGTCGGCATCGGCGGGCAACAGCACCGCACTCTTGCCTCCGTCCACATTGGAGACATCCACCCCGCTGTTGGCGCACACCAGGCCGTGTTCGGTCTCGGTGATGAGGATATGCTTCTTGCGGACCACCCGCTTCGCCTCGCGCAGCGCTAGTTCCACTACGCGCGCATCCACTCCGTTATCTTCCGCGAAGCGCTGTGCCGCTTTCGATGGCTTCACCGAGTTAAGTTCCACCGTCCGCTTTTCAGCCTTGGAAATAATCTTGTGCTTCACCACCAAAATGTCGCCTTCGTGAAATCGCAGGCCGCCGAGCGCCAACGCATCGACAACCAGGTCCGCAACCGAATCGCCGGGAAATACGTCGCGGATTCCGCGCACCGGAAGCGCGCGGATTTCGCCGGTGCTCGGCGGAGTGGCGACTTGTGGACTCTTCCTCATACCGCCGCTTCCCAGGGGTCGACTTGGCGCTTGCCGAAGCCCCACGAGCGCAGCAGCCGTTGCGCATGGGTATCGCCCTCGCGCTGCACCAGCAATTCCAGCTCGTGCGGATTATCGATATCGAGGCCTATGCCTGGCATCTCAAGAATGATCAGCTCTTTGCCGGTGCGCTTCATGGCCTCGCAATGCGGCAGAAAACTGTCGTTGCCGAAGCGCAGCGGAATGATCGCCGCCGGCCGGCGCAGAATGCAGTTGCTGCCGCGACGGTCGTACGCCGGGACGAACACCACGCCTTCGTGGGGAGCGGCGTCGAGTACGCGGTGCAGCTCGTCGCTGGTGATGAGCGGAATATCGGCCGGCACTACGATTGTCGTATCGTAGCCACACTGCTCGCACCACGCAGTGGCCATCTCGATGGCCGCTGTCTCGCTCTCGTTGTGTGTGTCTTTAATCACGGCGAAGCCAAGTTCTTTCGCCATAGCCTGGGCGCGCCCATCGCCGGTGACGAGCGCCACGTCAATGCGGCCCAGCACTCCGGCAGCAGCGGTCATCACGTCGCGCAGCATGGCTTCCGCCAATTGCGAACGTTGTTGCTGATCGAGAGCTTCGGCTAGCCGCTGCTTGGCTGTGGCCAGACTCTTGAAGGGGATGAGGAGCATTCCACGCATGGATACCTTCGGGGCTATTGAGCGCTGCATCGGTAATGACCGCTAATAACTGTTCTTACGATTTCTGATTTGTCATCACGAATTGGCCTTCAGGTCGTGAAAGATCTGCTGTTTTGTCCCAGCCCGTCGTTCCCGGTGAAATAACAGCAGATTCCTCGCTTCGCTCGTAATGACAATTCCAAAAACAGGCCTAACGCCGGCTTTGCCCGAACCGCATCAGCCGACCACATTTTGCTGGGCCGTGCAGGCGCCGAGAACGAACGCCGCCAGCTCCCGCTTGTCGTCGATGGAACGCATGATGGTATTGGTCGACAGAACTCGCAAGCCAGTGGTGCTCATAGTCAGAGCCTGAGCTTCGTCGGCGCGATCGGCGACTAGCACGTCGAGAAAGTCTTCGTAGGCCTTGGCAACTCCGGCAATCGTACTCGGCCATCCCATCATCGTCATCAGGACACCTGCCGGCCCGGATACTGCCTCTCCGCCTATAATCGGACTGACGGCCGCGACCGTCGCTTTCGTCTCCCGCAAAGCTTGGCGCACCCCCGGCACCGCCAGAATCGGACCGATGCTGGTCACCGGATTACTCGGCGCAAACACAATTGCCTCAGCCGTCTCGATGCTCTCGATCACGCCTGGCGCAGGCCGTGCGTTTTCCGCGCCTTCGAAGCGCACCGCCCGAGCTTCCACTTGATGCCGCTCGCGCACAAAGTATTCCTGAAAAGTTAGAGTTCCCTTGGCGGTGTCGAGCATTGTAGAAACGCGATCGTCCGACATAGGGAGCACCCGGGCACGAATCCCAAACTTTGCCGCCAACTCGGCCGTCGCCTCGCTCAACCTCTTCCCTGCCCGCAGCAGCATCGTCCTCGTCAGATGCGTCGCCAGATCCAGATCGCCCAGGCTGAACCACGATGCTTGGCCCAACTGCTTCATCCGCTCCAGGCAGCGGAAGCTATCGTCCTCGACACCCCAGCCTCGCTCCTTGCTCAACAGCCCCGCCAACCCATAGAGCACGGAGTCCACATCCGGCGAAACGTGCAGCCCCCACCACTCAATGTCGTCGCCGGTATTCACGATGACCGTCAACTCCTCGGGCGGAACGATGTGCTGCAGACCTTGGACCAGCTTGGTGCCACCCGTTCCGCCAGTGAAAACCACGATCATCTATGCTGCCCTTTGAAGGGGCGCAGCTTTAGCTGCGCCGTCGTAAGTCTCTTTCTGGTTCTTGTCATCCCGAGCAGGCTTCAGCCCCCGAGGGACCTGCTTTTCCAGCCGCCCACAATTCCCTCAATCGGTCGCTCAACAGTCCACCTCGCGCCACCACACCGGGCACGAATTCCGGATACACGGGCAAACGCTGCATCAGCTTCTCGCCTGCGGCTTCGGTGCGTCGCTGCAAATCCAGCAGATGCGGCCAGGGCGCCTCGGGATTGATGTAATCCGGCGTCAGCGGCGAAACTCCTCCCCAGTCGTTGATGCCTCCCTCCAGCAACCGCTCGTAGCCGCTCTCGGTAAGGTTCGGCGGCGCCTGAATATTCATGTCGCGCAGAATCAGCCGCGCGACGGCCAGGGTTCGCAGCATGTCGCCGTGGTCCGGCTCGGGCCACGCCGCCATTGCAATTCGCGGCTTAACGCGAAAATTCTGGATGATACCTTCCTGGATGTGACCGTACTCCTCATGCAGGCGCTTGATGGCCAGCAGCGATTCCACGCGATCTTCCATCGTCTCCCCGATGCCAATCAGAATGCCGGTGGTAAATGGCACGCCAAGTTTGCCGGCGTCTTCGATCGTCCTGAGCCGTAGCGCGGGAAGCTTGTCCGGAGCCTGCCCCGCCGGATGCGCTGCCAAAAGGTCAGTGTTGGTGCTCTCTAGCATCAACCCTAGGCTGGGATTGCTCACCCGCAGCCGTTCAATCCAGTTGGCGCTCAGCAGGCCGGGATTGGCATGCGGCAGCAGTCGGGTTTCGCGCAGCACCAGCTCGCACATGGCTTCCAGATAATGCAGCGTGCTGCGATAGCCCAAGCGCTTCAACGTCTCGCGCATCTCGGGAAACAGCGCCTCCGGGCGATCGCCTAGTGAAAACAGCGCTTCGGTGCAGCCGAGTTTTTCGCCCGCCTTGGCCACCGAAAGAACCTCGTCCGGCGTCATAGTGTGCGCGCCCGCTTCGCCCGGATCGCGGCGATAGGTGCAATATCCGCAGTAATCGCGGCAGAGGTTGGTCAGCGGAATAAAAACTTTGCGCGAATAAGTGATGACGCCGGGGCGATACTGATTTTTGAGCGCGCGAGCCGTGGCTAGCAGGTTAGGGAAAATCTCATCGTCGCAGCGCAGAAGCTGCACCGCAACTTCCGCCGCCACGGGCCGTCCGTCGATCACTTCGCGCAGTCGCTCAACCAGATAATCGGGCGACACAGACTCGGCTGCCTTGCGCTGTGTTTTAAGAGTGGCTGGCAAGAACATGCTGGGCTCGCGGCGCTCCATCCTGAGATTGGCGCCCTCACCGAAGGATAACGCAAGAAGAACGCGCCTGCATCTGTCCCAGCCTACCGTTCCTGCGGCACCCCGTCCAATCCATAGCGCCCACGAAAATACAGCAGGGGCGTGCCTTCGCCCCAGCCAATCTCCTTTACCTCGCCGACAAAGATGGTGTGATCGCCGGCCGCGTGGGCACCGACAACCGTACAGTCCAGGTTGGCCAGGGCGTCCTTGAGCACGGGCATGCCGCTCTCCATCGGGCGATACTCGATGCCCAGCCGATAGGCAGCGTCCGGATTGCGCTCAGTATCGGCGAAAAACTCCGACAGCGCCTCCTGCTCCTGTTTCAGCACGCTCACTCCGAACTGGCCGCGCTCGCGCAGATGCAAATACGTTTCCGCCAGGTGGTCGATGCAGACCAGCACCAGCGGCGGTTGCAACGACACCGAGCAAAATGCATTGGCGGTCATGCCGTGCACTGCGCCCTCGGCCGTCTCCACGGTAATCACGGTGACGCCGCTGGCGAAGCGGCCCAAGGCGGCGCGGAATGCGTCCGGTGTGACTGGCTCTGGCATAGAAGAGTTGCCGTAAGCTTTCAGCTCGGTTCCGGCACCAGCGGGTTCAGGGCGAAACCGCAAAGCCAACTATACCCGATCCATCGATTACGCCCGCGAAACGCAGATCGCCTTAATTTGCGATAATCTAACCCACCGCGCTGCAAGTCCGCGTAGGACTTGTCGGGGAGGCAGGATCGAGGTGCTAAACGTTGGCCATCAATCTCTCTGGCGAGTTCACTACCTCAGGCAATCCTGACGAGGTCTTCGATTTTCTCTCCGATCCCAACAAGTTCGGCCCACTACTTCCCGATTTCCAGAGCATGAGCGTGCAAGACCCCACCCACTTCACGGTCAAGCTGCGGGCTGGCGTGGGCAACCTTCGCGGCAACGCAGAAATCAGAATGGAGCTCGCCGAGGCCACGCGTCCGCATCGCGCGCAGTACCAGGGACAAGGCACGGCAGTCGGCAGCCGGATCACGCTCAGCGCCGGTTTCGATCTTTCGCCCGCCTCCGAAAGCACCAAGGTCGCCTGGCAAAGTGAGGCCAACGTCTTTGGCAAGTTGGCATCGCTGGCGGGCGGATTGTTGGAGCCCTTGGGCCGAGAGAACATCCAGAAGCTGATTGACGGATTGCAGCAGGCGCTGGCCGAACCAGCGCAGTCGCAACCGTTAGCGGCCCCCGTCGGCCTGGAGAGCGCCGGCATTGGACAGCCCCCAGCGGTGGCTTCAGCCCCGGCGGAAGTCGCGACCGAAGCGGCGGGCCTCACTCCGGCAAATCTCGATATACCACAGAGTGGGACTGCAGCCCCAGCCGACAATGCCCCTGCCGAAAAAGATCGTGCGAACGAGAGTGCACCGCCCAACAACTGACTGGGCGGGCCTCACCCACGCGGAAATTGCGCCCGTCGCCGACGCCCGGAAGAAGGGCGGACGCCAAGCCGCCGCGGACGCTGACGTGCTAAAGAAGAGGAAGCGATCAAAGCTCCAGTACGAAAAGAGCGCCCGCCGGTTTCACGGGCGCTCCCCAGCTCATGGCAGCAGTCCGTACATCGCTACCTGGTTCTGGGCGCCGACGAACACGTGTCCGTCAGCAATCGTCGGAACTACGAATTTAACTGCCGTACCCGCGCGGTCACGTCCGGAGTCCTGCTCCGAGTTGTAGAGTTCGACCGCCAAGTTTTGGGCAAGATAAGCCCGTAGTACAGCGTAACCGTTGTTCAGGTTGTCGCTCTCAATGATCCAGACGATTCCATTGTTAACGCCGTTGGACGAGATGGATGGAGTCGGACCGGGATAGTTAAACTGTTCTGCCGATCGGGACGTGGGACTGGTGCTCAGCAGTTGCCGGTGCGGATCAAATGCAAAAGCTTTGAGGTAGTCGGACGAACCGCCAAAATATGCGGTGTCGTTCCAGAACGCCGGAGCGCCCAACAGGGCACCGATCACGTAGGGTAGCGTCTGCACGATTTGGCTGTCGTTTCCGGCATGCCAATGGCCCATATCGTCCCGGTTAATCAGGTCAATCGTGCCTTCTTTTCCGGCTTGTACCAGCAGATATGGATAAGGCAAACCCGGCTGGTCAGGCAGCAGCAGCACCCCACCAGAAGCTACATCGCCGTCACCCTGGTCCAGCGTCTGCTCGTCCCAGGGAGTGAAGTAGTCACTCACCGTAAGGCTCTCGGTCAAACCCGACCACGTCAGCCGCAGGACACTATCGCCGAAATCGGTTCCGCCGGAAGACCCGGTGAAATCCCCATTGCCGGTCGGAACATAAATCGAGCCACTGGAATCAGCCGCCGGGCCAGAGCCGCTGGCCCAAAACCCTCCCTCATAACCGTTCGGGGTATCGACGAATACGCCGCTGGGAGCGAGCGTCGTCTGGCTGAACGCCATCAGCCAGCCATGGTAGGTGCCAAGATCGCAGTGCGACGCCCACCCCACAAACACTTGCCCACTTTCCAGCAGCATCCCTGGTCTCTGTCCCTCGATGAGGGGGTCGAATGTCAGCACCCCCCCGACCGAACCGCTGCCGTTGCCGCGGGCTGTCGCAGTAACCACGTGGGGAAGGACTCTTTCTGCGCCCGTCCTGATGTCGAGCACATGCAAGGTCTGGTAGAAAGTCGTGGTCTGCGTTTCCGCGTTATATTCCTTCGTATTGGTCACCAGGTACATGGTATTGGTCGTGGTATCGACCACTGGAGTACCGGTGATTCCGATCTCGGGGCTTATGTCTTGGCAACCAACGTCATTACTCGATATCGGAGTGATAGCGGTGAGCGGACTGAGGGTCTTCAGAAAATTGGTTTGCCAAAGTTGGCCGCCGCTGTTCACATCGAAAGCGTAAACCTGATCGTGTTCGGTCGCGACCAACACGACATTATGACTGCTTCCGCCGATGTTGAGTTGGGGTACGTACAAGGGCTGAGCGTAAACCTGGCCTTGCACCGGGAAAGTCGCGAGCCTGCCAAAGTGCTGTGGCGATACGTTGCCGGGGGTGAGCTCAGTCTCCTGCGTGTTTACACCGGAGCGATAGTTGTCATTGTGATAGGTTGTGACGGCAACTTGTGCCGCACCTAAGGACGCGCACAGCGCGACAACAGAACAAACGAACACACTACGCATGGGCTGCATGCAATAGGACCTTTCTTCTTATTATTTTTGGTTGCAGAAGTAGCTGTGTGGCGCGTGCTGAAGTGGAGTGATTATCCTACGAACTTCGGTAGCTTAGCAACCCGATATTTTGTCGTAAATGGAAGGTTGGAAATGAACAGGTCGCGCCGCAATTTCGTTTGGCCCCACCAGCAAAATCGCTGCCCCGGAACCATCATTTCTTTGCCCCGGCCAGCCTGACGCGGCTTTACAGCCGCTAGGCGCGAACAGCCAACCGCTGACAGCGCCACTTTACATCCCCGGCATCTTCATCCCCGCCATGCGCCGGGCGAAGCTGGGCTTGCTCATGCTCTTGAACATCTTGCGCATCTGCGCGTACTGCCGCAGCAGGTGGTTCACTTCCTGCACCGTCGTTCCCGAGCCGCGGGCGATGCGCTTGCGCCGGCTGCCGTTGATGATCTCGTGATGCTCGCGTTCATGCGACGTCATGGAGTTGATGATCGCTTCCACGCGATTGAGCTGCTTATCGTCAACCTTGTCGGCGGCCTGCTGCATGTTGGCGAACGGACCGATCTTCGGCATCATGCCGATGATGCTCTGCAGCGATCCCAGCTTCTTCACCTGCCGTAACTGGCCGCGAAAATCCTCCAGCGAAAAGCCATCGCTGCTCATCGCCTTGCGGGCAAACTCCTCCGACTTCGATTTGTCCAGCTTGGATTCGGCCTTCTCGATCAGCGACAGAATGTCGCCCATGCCGAGAATGCGGCCCACGATGCGATCAGGATGAAACGGCTCCAGCGCATCGTACTTCTCGCCGACGCCGATAAACTTGATCGGCTGCCCGGTCACATTGCGGATGGACAGCGCAGCACCGCCGCGCGCGTCACCGTCCATCTTGGTGAGGATGACGCCGGTCAGCGTCAGCTTTTTGTGGAACTCGTCGGCGGAGCGCACCGCGTCCTGGCCGGTCATGGAATCGGCGACAAAGAGAATCTCTTGCGGATTCAGGATCTTCTTCAGCGACTGCATCTCGTCCATCAACTGCTCGTCGATGTGCAAGCGGCCGGCGGTATCGACGATGAGCACATCGCAGGCGTTGTTGATGGCTTCGCGGCGAGCTTCCTTCACCAAGCGCTCAACCGTCGCGGTATTCGACTCTTCGACCTTGCCTTCGTAGATTTTCGCGTTAATGGCATTGGCCACCACTTTGAGCTGCTCGCGCGCCGCCGGTCGATAAACGTCGACCGACACCAACATCGGCCGATGGCCACCCTGCTTGAGCCAGTTCGCCAACTTGCCCGACGTGGTAGTCTTGCCAGACCCTTGCAGACCCGCCATCAGCACAATCGTTGGCGGCTGCGAGCTGAACTTCAGCTTGGCGGTGTCTTTGCCGAGAACGTTAATCAGTTCGTCGCGAACAATCTTGACCACGTGCTCGGCCGGAGACAGCGCGGTCAGCACTTCCTGTCCTACAGCTTTCTCGCGGATGTGATCGATCAGCTCTTTAACGACTTTGAAATTGACATCGGCCTCGAGCAGCGCCATGCGGATTTCTTTCAGCGCTTCGCCGATGTTCTCTTCCGTCAACGTGCCCTGCCCTCGCAGGTTCTTGAAGGCGCGCTGCAGCTTATCTGTCAGGTTCTCAAACATTGTCAGGAGTCCAAAATTGGCTGGATACGCGGAGCCGTTAAGCCTCCGCGCTGGCTATCAGGATATCACGCAACAACCGGCTAATTGAGTATCGCTCGTTGCGAGCTTCATTGACGTTGCGGCCCTAACGCCCGGCTTCACTCGCGACCGTCTTGTACACCTCCGCCGCCGCAATCACGGTGTTGCAATGAATCGTGACTGTGTCTTCCACGTGAGTTGCGTATCCACCGGCATAGGTGGTCATGACAGGTATATTGCGCGCGCGGGCGGCGCGAAAAACCAACTCGTCCCGCCGCTTCAGTCCTTCGATTGTCAGGTTCAATCCGCCCAGCTGGTCCTGGCTGAAAGGATCTGCGCCCGCAACATAGCACAGAAGCTCAGGCTCAAACTGCCGCAGGCCTGAGCTTAAGGCGTTATCCAGCCACGCCAGATATTCCGCGTCTCCGCAGCCGTCAGGCAGGTTCACGTCGATGGACGACGCCGGCTTGATATACGGATAATTGTTCTCTTGGTGTAGCGAGATGGTGAATACTCCCTTGCGCGGTCCTTCGCTGATGGTCGTGCCAGCAGAAGCGCCCCGCGTCGCGGCCGGCAACGAAGGCAAAGCATTCGCCCGGTGCGCCGCACCTCCAAAAATAGCGGCCGTCCCGTTGCCCTGGTGCACATCGCAATCGACGGTCATGGCGCGGCGAATGCGTCCCCGTTTCTGCATGGCGCGGATGGCAACCGCGAAATCGTTGATCATGCAAAAGCCTTCTCCGTGGTCGGGAAATGCATGATGAAAACCGCCCCCGAGGTTGACGCACAAGCCGTCCTGCAGCGCCCGCTCGGCGGCCAGGATCGATCCACCGGTGTGCAGCATGAAAGCGTCTACCACCTGCGGGGAGTAGGGAATTTCCATCTCCAACTCTTCGCGTACGGTCAGGCTGCCCTCCATCAATTTGTTCACGTAGTGCGGCGAATGCACCAGCAGGACATCGGACTCGCTGGCTGGTCCGGGAGTAATGAAATCGCCTTCCTCAGCCGTGTGCTCTTGCAGCAGGCGCTCGCGAATTAGTCGATACTTGTCGGCGCGAAAAACATGTTCGCCGATAGGCAGGTAGTACTTCTCGCTATAGACCAGCTTGAAGGGCAGCATGGGCCGATGATTTACGCTAAGGACAATTCGCAACTCAAAGTCCGATTCTAGAACGCCGAGCCCGATACCGCGAATGATATTTGCGGCCCGTTCGTGGTCGGGCTTGATGGCAACCTACCCGATTCGTGACCGGACGTGGGTCCTCGAATGCTGCACCAACTGGCCAACAGACAAGGCGCCTGTCGTTAGCGAGTTTTTGCTTTACGACATCGGCGATATCGTGCACACTCCATCAATCACCCAAATTAGGAGGCTGTACGTATGAAGCAAGTTGTGCGCCTTGCAGTGGGGTCACTTTGTCTCTCTGTGATTTTACTCGCGACAGCAACCGCTCAGGACCAATACACCGAAGGAACGGTGGAACGCGTCATTCTCCTCCGCATCCTTCCCGGCCACTTTAGCGCAGCCATGGAAGACATGAAGAAAAACCTTCAGCCCATCTGGGAGGCCGAGAAGAGTGCCGGGCTTATCGAGGGTTACCAGGTTTTCTCTAACCAGACCAAAGCCAATCCCGAAGACTGGGACATTGGCGTTTCGCTTACTTACAAGAACATGGCAGCCCTGGACGGTCTGGGAATGAAGATTCTTGACCTGCGGATGAAGCAGTACGGGGACAAGAGTAAAGAGCAGCACGTGATCAACCAGCGCATCGAAAATATGCAGACGGTGGCCAGCTACCTGATCCGAAACGTTGCCTTGAAGTAAATCTGCAATTTCTCGACTCTCCCTGCGACACCGGCCACCAGCCGGGGTCGCATTTTCATTTAAGATGGCCGTGCATGGCGGCGGCCGTTCAACTCGCTTCGCTGCGTCGCGTCGCACGCTACAACTTGCTGGCGACCACGGGAGTGGTGCTGGTTATCATCTTCCTGGCTTGCGCATTGTTCGCGCCGTGGATCGCACCTCAGGATCCCGCGCGCATCGATCTGCCCACGCGTCTCATGGGCCCGTCGGCCTCGCACTGGTTCGGCACCGATGAGTTGGGCCGCGACATCCTCTCGCGAATCATCTACGGCGCGCGCATCTCCATGCTGGTCGGCGGGTGCGTGGTCGCCGCTTCCCTTACGCTGGGACTGATCTTCGGGTCAATCGCCGGTTACTACGGCGGCATCACTGACCGCGTACTCAACGTCGTAGTAATGAACGCGTTCATGTCGTTTCCCGGAATCCTGCTGGCCATCGCCTTCGTGGCATTTCTCGGGCCCGGGATTTTCAACTTGATTTTCGCGCTGTCCATCGGCGGATGGGTGGGCTACGCGCGGCTGGTGCGCGCCCAGGTACTGGCCGTCCGCGAGCGTGAATTCGTCGAGGCATCCCGGGCTCTCGGCGCCAGCGATACGCGCATCATCGTGCGCCACATCTTGCCCAACATCATTCAGCCAGTCATTGTGCAAGCGGCGATTGGCATGGCAGGAGCGATTCTGGCCGAGGCCACCATGAGTTTTCTCGGACTGGGCGTACCGCCGCCCACGGCGAGCTGGGGCACCATGCTGAACGACGCACGCTCCCACCTGTTCGACTCGCCACACCTCGTGCTCTTCCCTGCCGCCGCCGTCATGCTGGCGGTGCTGTCGTTCAACTTCATCGGTGACGGCCTGCGCGACTACCTCGATCCGCGAGCGCGGATTGAAGTTGGAATTTAGAGGCAGTTGTTAGGGGTCAGGAGTTAGTGGTTTAGCAAGGCCCTGCACGGTGTGTGCAAGGCTGGGCAGTGGGCCAACGCCCCAGTTGGTGCGCTATAATCGGCAATCCGGTTTCGCAAATTCTGGTAGGAGCGACTGCATGCACGCGGGCAAGAAACCGAGAGTTCTGGTGGTTGACGACGAGCAAGTCATCGCCGACACTCTGGCCAAAATTCTCGACCTCAACGGCTACGACGCTTCGGCGGTTTACACGGGCACGGCAGCGGTGGAGAGTGCCCGTTCCTTGCGGCCCGACCTCATCATCAGCGATGTCATTATGCCAGACATGAACGGCATCGAGGCCGCTATTAGCATTCGCGCTTTCCTGCCGGCCTGCAAGATACTGCTTTTCTCCGGCCAAGCCGCCACTGCCGATCTGCTGGAGGACGCACGGGCCCACGGCCACGAGTTTGAGATTCTCGCCAAACCGGTGCATCCTTCGGATTTACTGGCCAAGTTAAGAAGTTAGTTTAGGGAAACTGTGAACAACTTAGCTTCAGCTCGAACTGGCCTTCAGGCCGCGTCTCAGCTGCCGTAAATACCCTGGAACTTCAGCCCTGAAAACAAAGAAATCCCGGTTTACTTCAGGAAACCGGATCTGGCGGCGGACCGAAACCATAAATAGAGCGCCAGTTAAAAACCGGCGAGGGATCGAGGTCCGAACGTCCATCGTCATAATGAAGCTGCTCAGGACTGATGGTAAGACGGTCGATGTTAAGCTTCATATTGTCATAGTGATAGTTTTCACCGCCGCGACGCAGGTTGGACCGGTCCTTGAGCAACCTGGCTAACATTTGCTGCTGCGAGCGCATGGAATAATGGCGCAAATTAAAACGGGCCGGCCAGGGACCACCCAGCGGAAGGTTGTGATTGAAAATGCGAATATTTGTGGCGGAAGCTCGCCAGGCGCGAATTCTCGGCGCGCAATCGGGAAAAATAGAATAATGCCGGATACGGGCCGCTGGAGACTTGATGGCCACGTCGTCGGCAGACGTAAACCAGTAGTTATAATTATTAAATTGCATCCAGTTGCAGGATGAAGCATGCACCTCCTCGATCCATTCGCGGTAAGTCTTGGAGCGCGAGGGTCCCTCCAGAATCTCATCCTGATCGGGCCATGAAATCCAATCGTAGTTGGATGCATAGTTCTCCATCAAATGACGCGACATCGCGGGATAGAGTTCGTAGAAGTCGAACTCTCTAGGGACATAGCGGGATTCCAGCAACTCGCTCTTGTATTGCCCGATGATGTCCCCGGTTTCGTCAGTAGATCCGTGGTCCCACACTATTAAATGGTGGTTCTGTTGCAGCAGATACCGAATGGAGTCTGCCAGCAAGTCACCATCGTTATAACAGAGCAAAACGCCGAGCAATCGCATCACGACCGGTATTTATGTCCTCTAAACAAGTTTAGGACGACGGGGTAAAGCCGGCCTTCCGGTTGGCGTCTAAGCTATCGTAAATATTCCGGGACTTCAGCTCCGCAAACGTAGAATACGGGCGTTTCTAGTGCGCCGTCCCGCAATTTCATGTCGTCACCCCGAAGATACAATGTTGCCGGAACGTCCTCACCTCAGCGGCTAAAGCCGCCCTATACATGCACTCTTGCGGCACGGCTGAAGCCGTGCCCTTTCAAACACAACGGTTGAATTTTGCCACGAACTTGCGGGACACGGTACTAGGGCCCCCTTAGCATGAAAACGGATAAAGTCTACATCACTCTGACTACCGAAGCACGGTAAAAAGTTTCTTCCCATTGCATAGCCCAAGCAAATGCTGGCGACAGCGGGCGCGACCGGTAAACAGTAAATCCGACTCAGGACTATTTCTTGACCAAGGCGTCGGAGAGCAGGTGGGCTTTAGTGGCGAGATTGTAGGCCCGCTCGAAATCGCCATCCCCCGTCGCCTTTCGCGATTGTGCGACATAGGAGCGGATCTGATTGACGACCGCCTCTTCATCGTGCGACAAAGTCCTATTCAGGCCGTTCACGGTTTTCTCTGTCGCATCCAGCAACTGGGCCGTTGTCTGCTTCTGCTGCGATAACTGCGCGCTGGTGACATCCGCCGCAATCGCCGTGTCAGGCGGGCCCTCAGCCGCAGGGTTGGCCGGGGGATGGGCCACTGCGAGTGTGCTGTTGCCACTGGCGCCGGCCGCAGAGTTAGCCGGACCGCTCTGTGTGCTGGCTGGCGGTTGCGCTTGCTTTTTTTTCTTCCGGTGGGTCGTGGGCTCCGGCTTTGGCGGCTCCTGCGGAGGCGTCGCCGGCTTAGGTAGAGCCTGCGGCGGTGGTGGACTCGCCTCGGAAATCTCGTCCGGCAGGGGAACTGCAACCGTGTCGACCGGAGCCTTCGCCTGCGGCGGAAGTTGCGGCTTTTTCTTGCCGCATCCTGTCAGCACCAGCTGCGCTACCACCAGGGTCGAGATGGCGAATTGGCGGCCAAAGGTCATGTGTTGTTTACCACACCGGTACGCTGGCGCAATAGACTTCTCCCCATACTAATTGCTCATTGCTAATTGCGAGCTGCTGTCCTCTCAATCCAGGTCGAAGTCGCGCAGCGGCTTACCCGTATCCGGCGTTTCTTTGGCGCGCTTAAGCGCTTCCTGAAATTTTTTCTCCAGCACATCGCCCGAGTGCTTCTGGGCCTCCACCGATTGCCGGAAGAGCGACTCCTTGCGGCTGTCCTGGTCTTTCATGGCGCGCGCCGCCGCTTCCAAATCTTCAAAGGTCTTGGGCACCGCCTTGGCGGTGTGCGCGATCACCGCCTTGGTTTCGGCGTCGATCTTAAGCAACGCGCCACAGCACGGGCAGGCTACGTCGAACGGAGCGGGATTCTTGGACATGGCGGAATCTTACCCCAGCTTGGCAGCGGCGTGCTAGCGGCGCACCCGATCCATCCCCGGCGCAAAGTTTTCTCGTGTTATCGCAGGTCCCTCACGGTCTCCCGTTTTATATTCAAAACCAGCCCGGCATCACTGCCGATATCGAGATGATCCCGATCCAGAGATCAACGAAGCCTACCAGCGCATGTTGCGCAGCGATGTGAAGTAGCGCTTCGCGATCGATATGGCGTCGTTGAAGTAGGGACCGCGGCCTGTTAAGGCCTCCCTAAAAGGACCGATACATAAATACATTAGCGGCGCGGGCCTGCGGCATCAGCGTCATCACTAGCACGCAGGCCGCAGCCCACATCGGAGCAACCCACACCCAGCGGTCGCGTATGACAGTTGCCATCAATTCTGAGCGGGACGTTACGGCTGCCGCTTCCAGCCGCTCGGAATGGCGGTCGAGACCATTAATCACCACCAGTACCACAGCGTAGGATACCGCCAAACCCAGTATCAGCAGATAGAGACTCTGGTGAAGAACGTGACTGGAATAAGCGGCGGGCGAGATAAGCGCGGAAAACATCGCTCCCGCTTGAGCCAGGGAATTAGCGCGGAAGAAAATCCATCCCAGGCTGATAAACGCCATGGTTAACAGCCACGAGAAAAATGTCCAAGCCTTCCCCGCGAGCGCCCAATTGAATCTCTGCTCCACCTGTTGCGCTTGCCGGTGCAGGATCAGAAGCACGCCGTGATAGCAGCCAAATAATACGAACAGAAGCGTCCCTTTGTGCCAGATTCCGAACAAAACCATCGCCAACAGCAAGCAGAGCTTCCGCCACCACTCCTCGCGACGCAGCATTGCCAGTGGCAGGAATACATAGTCGCGTATCCAAAACGAGAGCGACATGTGCCAGCGTGTCCAGAAGATCGATGGGGTGGTTGAGGCGAACGGCCGGGCAAAATTTTCCGGCACGACAAAGCCCAGCACTCTGGCGACGCCAATCGCCAGGTGCGAGTATCCGGCAAAGTCGAAGAACACTTGCAAACCGTAGCCCAACGCCAGCAACCACACATCCGGACCGCTCCAGCCCGCGGCCTGGTCGAAACCCGCGTTAATCCCCTGTCCGGTGAGCATCCCCTTGCCGAGGAGTTGAGCGATCTGCATCATCAGCAACCCGGTCGCAATGCGGCAGAGGCCGCGTCCTATGTCGTCGCGGGACGGCGGCATCTGGGAGCGGAATTGTGGGAGCATGTCGGGCATGCGGCAGATTGGTCCCGAGATCACCACCGGAAAGAACGCCATGTACAGCGCGAATTCAAGCAATGAGGGATCGATCTCCTCGCCGCGGTACAGGTCGAAGAGGTAGCTCATTGCCTGAAAGGTCCAGAAGGAGATACCGAGGGGCAAAGCCAGGTGAGAGAACTTCTGCAGCGAGGCAACGGGAATCGAGATGGTGATTCCAGGTACGTACTTGAACGTTGCCAACAGGAGCAAGTTGAAAGCCAGTCCTGCCCACAGTACAAGAGGAGTCGGCTGGCGCTTGAGCCACCGCCCGATCAGGAAGTTGATGACTGTGGAAGCGAGAAGCACAGCCAGGAACCACGCTCCCCAAGTGAGATACAGCGCGTAGCTGGCAATGAGGAGACCGGCTTGCCGCACTCCTCGCGAGCGCACCTTCGCCAAGACCAGCAGTCCCAAACCTAGCGCGACAATGTATAGCAACGCTCGAAACAGCATCTCGTGCTCCCCGCTCATGGGCGCACGCCCGATGGATCGCTGGAGCCGTTTCTGGATTGACTGTCTGCATCCTGACTTGAGATTGGCGCCGGGCGCTTGGAGGCAGGGCTGTCCAGCAGGGCGTTGCCAATCACATTCGCAACCACGGCATCACCTGCCGAGTTGTAATGCGTATCTCCAAAAATGAAATGACTTAGATACCAGCAGCCGGGCTGGGTGCGAGGACATTGGTCTTTAATGGCAAAGAACGCCGGGAAGAGGGTGACAAAGCGTTTGCACTTGCCTTCGCACCAATCGCGCCAGATGCGTACTTGCCGGGAATCAGCGGTATCGTGAGCGACTTGCGCCGGCCAGGGATAGACCACAACGCTGATCGGGATGTTCCGCTGCTTCAGTTCCTGCCACAGCAGGTCCATCTTCTCCTTTTCCCTGCGAATGCCGCCCTCCAGTCCCAATGGTGCGTAGCCGGTTTCGTAAGGGTCAACGTCGGAAACCTTGCGATAGGTCCAGGCCGAGCGCTCCAAGTCGAACTCATTGCCTCCATGGCCCAGTTCAAGGTGATACCAACCGAACCGCACCAGCCCTTTTTCAAAAAAATCGAAGACATCGTTGGTCAGCAGAAGCTGGTTGTTAATCCATAGTCGTAGATTGGAATACCAGTTCGCTTTGGCTGACTTTTGACTGGCAGTCATTACCGCTCCCGATGAACCGACGTCGTGAAAGAAGGCAGCCTCATCCTGGGCATCCGAAATATCGATAAACACTATGGCTTCGTCAAACTGGATTCCCTGGTTGATCAGCATTCTTGCCGTGTTCAGGTAATTCGACGGTGAGTAGCCCTCCACGCTGCTGTTGAGGAACTCGTATTGCGGGAAATTGGCCGCGATGCGACCGATAAAGCTGTCCTGCCAACTTGTCATGCCTTCTGGCGCCGAGTCACCCAGGACCAGAATACGAGGCTGGGAACTCGTCAGCGGCACTTGCCGGATACGTTCATCGCGAAAACCCAGGCTGTTGGTATTGAACGCGTACGAGTTTCCCAGCCACGGTCGAATGCACGAACAGTTTGGCTGAAAGGCAAAACTCCGCTGCGGATCGCGGACGAAGCAAAATCCGTGCGGTCCGCCGGAAACCGCCCCACCCAGAATCGCCGCGCTATAGAAGTAATCGAAAGCGACGAAACCTGCAACGCTGAATATCAGCGACGCCACAAACAATGCCAGCTTGAGCCGCAGTTGCCGCCCGGCCCGTGGGGGAAGCGGACCAACCGATATCGTGCTCGTCTGTACTATGCTCACCGTCTCAACTCTTTTCCAGGGTCCGCCGTTTCATGCGATCGGTCGCAGGCTTCTGTCCGTTCTCACTTGCCGGGCTTTCCCACGCGCTGCGCGGTGGCGAACATGAGGGCGACAGTGTCCATATCTTTGGGTTGGATTTTTCCCGGCGGAATACGCATGTGCGTCACTTCTTCCAGCTTCACCAGTGCGTCGAGCAGCCCCATGGAGTCGATCAATCCAGATGAGAGGAGGGGGGTGTTTTCGTCGATCTGCACGCCCCGTCGCCGCATGATCCTGGTGATGTGCTCAATCATCTGCTGTGCTTCGGCGGTCACGAATTCGTATTCTCCTGTTCTTGAGTCACTTCCGTCTGGCTCCTCAGAGACGCCTCACGCGTCTGCAACCGCTCCGCCAACTCGTTGACGAACTGCGCGGCCATTCTTCCCTCCGCCAGCTGATGGTCGAAGGTAAGAATGAAGTTGAAACTACCCGGAGCATCGGCGACCGGAAATAACTCCGATGCGATCCCGAGAATGGCCGACTGGCCTTGATTGATCAAGGGAAGAAACGAAACCACACCTTCAGCGGACAGGTCGGAAACTACGAAAGTTCCGCCGCTCAGGTCCTCTGCCTTAAGTTCCTGACGAAGATATTTGTACATCAGATCCCTCAGCTCTTCGGCGATCTCGATAGCATCCTTCTGGTCGGCATTGCGCACGACAGGCACCAGCAGTCCCTTGCCGTAATCGATCGCGATGCCCACATTCACTTCCTCGTAGTAACCGGCGTGGCCCTCCGCAAACACGGCATTGAATGCTGGATATTTCTTCAGCAGCCGCGCTGCCTCGAAGACGATGAAGGCGACAGGACTGGAGACCACGCCACCGGAGGTGCGCAGCAGCGAACGCAGGCCGCGAGTCGGGCAGGATACCGTCACGGAACTTGCCAGCGCGTGGCCCTGCGCGGACCAAAGACGGCGAATCTCGCCTAGCTTGCGGCGGGGCAACGACTCCCAGCGCATGGGCACGGACGAGGCAAATGCCGGTTGGAAGGCATCGCCGGCCGGCATCGCCCCGCTAACCAACTCGTCGATTTCATCCGCGCTCTGGATATAAGAAACAACGTCCTGAGCCCGCACCAGGGGCAGATGGGCGAACTGCTGCGGATCGAGATTGTGCTCGCCAAGCAAGCGGACAGCGCTGCGGCTGAAGCGAGGGGAAAATGTTCCGGTTTCCCCAACATCGTGTCGCGGACGCTTCTCCGATGTTGTCCGGGGAGCCACAATTTTCGTAGCCGTTTTCCGCACCTTGGCCGCGGCAATCACTGGGGAACTCCGAGGAAGCGGGGTATCCACAGCCGGCGTAATGTAGCAGAGAGGAGAACCAATCGCGAGCTCGGAGCCGAGCTGGTGCTCGTAACGGACAAAACCGTCAGCCGGCGCGTGGATATCGAGCAGCGCCTTGCTGGTTTCGACCTGCGCCAGCAACTGCTCCGCCTGCACCTTGTCGCCCGAGGAAACCAGCCACGCGGTCAGCTTCACGGTTTCATCATTCACGGTCTCCTGCGGAACCAGCACAGGAATCAATTCCTGGATCACCGCACCACCTCTAGGGCGGAGGCTGCAATCGCATCGCTTCCCGGTAGCAGATCGAGTTCCAGCGGCTTACAGGACGGGATCGGGTGAGCTGGAGCACTGCGGCGCTTGCTGCGGGTCAGCAATCCAGGATCGGACTCCTGAATCGCCGCCAGCACCTCCGAACCGAAGGCGCAAAAACCCTGCCCCTCTTCCACTATCAAAAGCTTTCGGGTCTCCCGCACCGATTCCAGAATCGGATTGAGGTCGAGTGGATAAAGTTGCAGCGGACAGATGATCTCGGCAATGACATCGTGCTCCTCGAACAACTGGTCCACCGCTTTTTCAGCCTCTTCCAACATCCCTCCGTAACAAACGATCGTGATGTCCGCGGAGGCGGCGGGACACAAGCGAGTGCAAGGAAACTGCTCGTCGGTGTGCTCCCAGCGAAACCCCTGCGGCGCTTCGCTGGAAACATTCTTGGCGTAGAGTACCTTGTTCTCCAGCACAAGGGTTGGGCGATCGATCTGCTGTAAGAGATTCTCGTAAAAAGCAGCCGGGTCATAGCGGTGATGCAGGGCGAAAACGCGCGTTCCAGGCACGCCGAGAAAGTGTTTCTCCAGCGACTGGCTGTGCGTCGGCCCATATCCGCGCCGTCCGCCGACAGGGGTTCGAATCACCACCGGGACCGACACCTTCCCGTTATACATGTACCGGAACTTGGCGGCGTGATTAATGATTTGATCGCAGGCCAGAGCCAGGAAATCTCCGAACATGATCTCGCATATGGGACGCTCGCCCGCCATCGCCATGCCGGAGCCGATACCCACCAACGCCGCCTCGCTGATTGGGGTATTGCGCACCCGTCCCGGGAATAGCGCGCTCAAGTCTTTCGTCACCTTGAACGCACCGCCATACGGGGACTCGATATCCTCTCCAAGCAGGATCACGCGATCGTCGCTCTCCATGGCCTGGCGCAATCCCTGGTAGATCCGTCCTGACACGCGGTCTGAAGAGTCGATCCGAGCCGGCACCCACCTCACATCGCGATTCGCCGGGGCTTCCTGCGGTTCAGCCTCGGTAAAAGGCGACGCTTCTGCGTCTTCTACAGCTGCCGCTACTCGCTCTTGCGCCCGCATCTTAAATCCCGCGGCCTGCTCCGGGTACTCTTGCTCGAAGGCCAGCAGCGGATCGAGGCTCCAATACCGCTTGACCTCCGCCGGATCGCGATCATCGTCTCCTTTGGAGTGGGCCATAAGCCGGTAGGTGTCGATGCGCAGGAAACACGGCTTCGATTGCGCGCGCACGTACTCCACGGCATCGGCCGCTCGTTCAAACAGGCCATCGAGGGCCCAGGTGTCAGCCATGAGGCTATGAATGCCGAACGCCTCTGCCCGCTGGCAGATATCGCCTGCCAAGGTCTGGCGCTGCGCCGTACTTTGCGCGTAGAGATTATTTTCCAGCGCGATCAACAGGGGCAGCTCCCACTTGGAAGCGATGTTGAACGCTTCGTACACCACGCCTTCGCCCAGCGTGCCATCGCCAATGAAGACAGCGACGATGTTGCCTCGTTTGGCCAGCTTTTGCGCCAGCGCCAGCCCCGCCGACACCGGTACGATACCGCCCTGTACCCCATTGCTGAAGACGCCTTGCGAGCAAATGTGCTGGCTTCCGCCGCGACCCCCGCATACTCCGGTCTTACGGCCCATGATTTCCGCCATCAGGCCGTTGACATCGCCGGTGCGCGCCAAAAAGTGTCCGTGGCCGCGATGGTTGGTGAAAATTAGATCGCCGTCCTGCAGGTTTCTGCAGACCGCCAGGCCGCTGAACTCCTGGCCGATGCAGGTATGAACTGTTCCAAACAGCTTACCCTCGGAAAACAGTCCCAATAGCTTCTGCTCGAAGGCGCGAATCAAGAAGGCCTGCTCGAACTCGGCTGCGGTCACAACCGAAGAGGCGCGAGACATTGCGGGCACACTAGTCCCAATCCCGCCGAATGCATGGTGATTACTTTCGGGCGACATTAATATCGCAGTATAACGCAATTGATCGCGGGACCAGACGGCCCACGCAGGGGACAACTTTAGTAGTCGCAGGCCCTAGCTACAAGAAGACTTAGGGAGACTCTGATTAAGTCCCAGCAATTCCCTCAGCGGCTGAAGCCGAAGTGATTCTGCGGCATTACGGACGGCCTCAAGGCCGTCCCCTTCAAGAAATCAGACTTAATCAGAGTTTCCTTAGCGCAGCTCCTCCATGCATTCCTCCAGCACCTGGCGCGAAGGACGAGTAACGCTCTCCGGCAACGTGGCCAGCGGCCTGTCGGTCATGTCGATCATGTCGAGAAAATTGGGCGCGGTGGTGTTCAGGTAGAAAACGCCGGTAAGCACATCGCCCGCTTCGTGCGACTCCATGATGCGTTTGATCGCCTCGGTCTTATTTGTAGGATCGTAATCCCTCTCCAGTTTGCGCAGGCGCAACTGCGAGCCATCGTGCATGGTGACATTGATACTGGTGCCGGCATCGTATTCCACATCGATTTCATTGAAATGCGGCACGAAGTTCAAGTCGTGCAGCGGCTCTTCGTGGTCTATCACGAATTTGTAGGACTTGGTCGAACCCTCGTGATCGTTGAAGGTCGTACAAGGTGAGATTACGTCGAGCATCACCGTGCCGCGATGCGACAACGCCGCCTTCAACATGGTGTGCAGCTGCTTCTTGTCGCCGGAAAATGAACGGCCTACAAAGGTCGCGCCCAGCATGATCGCCAGAGCGCAGGTATCGATAGGCGGAAGATCGTTGATGACGCCGGTCTTCAGCTTCGATCCCAGATCGGCGGTAGCCGAGAACTGGCCCTTGGTCAGTCCATAGACGCCGTTGTCTTCGATGATGTAGATCATCGGCAGATTGCGGCGCATCAGGTGGACAAATTGTCCGATCCCGATTGATGCGGTGTCGCCGTCGCCGCTGACGCCCAGCGCGACGATCTTGGAGTTGGCCAGCACCGCGCCGGTGGTGACCGAGGGCATGCGCCCGTGCACCGAGTTGAAGCTGTGGGAGCGGCCCATGAAGTAGGCTGGACTTTTGGACGAGCAGCCGATACCCGACATCTTCACGACGCGTTCGGGCGCGATGCCCATCTCGTAGAAGGCGTCGATGATGCGCTCAGAAATGGCGTTGTGGCCGCAACCGGCGCACAGCGTGGTCTTGCCTCCGCGATAGTCGAGCACGGTGAGACCGATGCGATTGATTTTGGGCTGCGGCGTGGCCGTGGTCGCCATTTACTTGCCCTCCTGGGAAATGATGTTGTCGGTGATAGTGCGCGCGTCAATGGGCAGCCCGTTGTAGTGGCGGATGCTGCGCAACTTCGCGATGTCCTCGACCGCGATGTCAAGCTTCACTAGTTCGTGCATCTGCGCGTCGCGGTTCTGATCGACAATGTAGACCCGCTGGTGCGTAGCGATGAAATCGTGCACTTCGCGATTGAACGGATAGGCACGCAGGCGGAGATAGTCGACGCGCACTCCGTACTCGGATTGCAACTGATCGAGGGTCTCGACCACCGCGTGGTGCGAGGTTCCATAGGCGATGATGCCGACCTCGTTGCTGTCGTTGCGCACGATTTCCGGCTGGGGAACCAGGGTGCGCGCGTTTTCGAACTTGCGCGTCAGACGGTCCATGTTGTTGGCGTAGTCGTCGGGACGCTCGCTGTACTGCGACTTTTCGTTATGACCGCTGCCGCGCGCAAACCACGCCGCGCCCGAATGATCGGTCCCCGGCAACGTGCGGTAACCGACGCCGTCTCCGTCCACGTCTTTGTAGCGCGCGAATCCGCCCAGCCGATCGAGATCTTCCGCCGTCAAAACTTTGCCTCGGTTCTGCGGCTTCTCGGGATACTGAAACGGCTCCGACATCCAGTTGTTCATGCCCAGATCGAGATCGGACATGACGAACACCGGCGTCTGAAGCTGCTCGGCCAGATCGAAAGCATCATTTGCCATGCTGAAACATTCGCTGACACTGCAGGGGATCAGCATGGGATGGCAGGTATCGCCGTGCGACAACCTGGCCACAAACGCGATGTCGCCCTGCGAGGTGCGGGTGGGCAAACCGGTCGAAGGACCTACGCGCTGAATGTCCCAGATGACGCCGGGAATCTCGACGTAGTAGCCCAGGCCGGCAAACTCTGCCATCAGCGAAATGCCCGGGCCGGCGGTGGCTGTCATGGAGCGCGCTCCGGCCCATCCCGCGCCCAGCACCATGCCGATGGCGGCGAGTTCGTCCTCCGCCTGGACAATCGCGAAAGTTGCCTTGCCATCCGGACCGACGCGATATGCCTTCATGTAGTCAATCAGCGTCTCAACCAGCGACGACGAAGGCGTGATGGGATACCAGGTCACCACGGTCACCCCGGCGAACATTGAACCCATCGCTGCGGCGGCGTTGCCGTCGATGATTATCATGCCGGCCGTCTTGTCCATGCGCTCGACGGTGAACGGATCGGCTTTGGTGAGAGAAGCGGTGGCGTAATCGTAGCCGGCCTTGGCGGCATTCCAGTTGAGCTCCGCGGCCTTGACCTTCTTAGCAAACTGCTTACGCAAGGCTTTCTCTACTTCCGCCATGTCGAGATTAAGCAGCCGTGCGACGACGCCAACATAAACCATGTTCCTGACCAGCTTGCGCAGCTTCGACTCAGGACAGACAGCGGCGGTGATCTTGTCGTAGGGCACGGGATAGAACGTGAGATCGGAGCGCAGCTCGTTGAGCTTGAGCGGCTCGTCATACAGCGCCACCGCACCGGAAGCCAGCGACATCACGTCTTCGCGCGCGGTCTCGGGATTCATCGCCACCAGGAAGTCGATTTCCTTCTTGCGCGCGATATAGCCCTTCTTGCTGGCGCGGATGGTGTACCAAGTCGGCAGTCCGGCAATGTTCGAGGGGAACATGTTCTTGCCGGAGACGGGGACGCCCATCTTAAAGATGGTGCGTAGCAGAACGGTGTTCGCGCTCTGCGATCCGGAACCGTTCACCGTTGCAACTTGGATGCTGAAGTCGTTGACGACAGGCTCACGCACGGCATCGTGCTCGGTGCCGTGTACTGCGAATTCGGTTGTGGCCATCAATACCCCTTACTACAGAAGGATGTTGCGGGTAGGCAGAACGTTTCATTATAGGGCAGTTGGCAAGGGTTGGGGGAGCGATAAGGTCGACGTGGGCCGGAATCGTCAATCCTGCATTGTGAGACGAAACGCCTGTTTACGCCGGCGCAGTTTGTACCTCGAAGTACTGCGCCATCTTGCGGAACTTGTCGTAACGCGCATTCAGCAGGGCGTCGGTCGGCAACTTCTCCAACTCAGATAAGTGCTTTTCCAGCATGTCGGCCAGCGAATTGGCTGCGGCGTCGAAGTCGTGATGGGCTCCGCCGGCCGGTTCAGGGATAACCTCATCGCAAATACCGAGCTCCAGATTATCTTTCGCAGTGATCCGCAGCGCTTGGGCGGCAATATCTTTCTTGGTGGAGTCGCGC
>Ga0182016_10000385_pt1 | contig 55156 bp, 43 predicted proteins | sample 712S2MmetaG_FD_120491 | JGI IMG/M metagenome (GOLD analysis project Ga0182016, IMG submission 120491) | Permafrost microbial communities from Stordalen Mire, Sweden - 712S2M metaG | ecosystem: Environmental > Terrestrial > Soil > Wetlands > Permafrost | place: Sweden: Stordalen | collected...
ATCGAGGAAGCGCAACGAAATATCACCGCTAAATATCCCCATTGCGAAGCGCGCCTGAAAACGCTTGTTCGAGGGCTCACGCGAGTTGCGCAGCCGGGACCATCGCCAATTCCGATTCGTCTGCCCGAAAAAGACGAGCCCATCTTTCTCGCAGCCCGAGCTGCCAGAGCGACCCACCTCCTGACCGGTGACCTTAAGCATTTTGGGGCGGCCATGAATAAGCCCCATCTTTCCAATGGCATTGTCATCCAAACCGTGGCGGATTTCTTGGCAAGCCTCTAGCGCGACGCTTTTCACATTTCGTCCACGGTTAAGCAATCGGTGCCAACGGATGCCACTTCCACCTGGGTTTAGTTGAGCTCTGTTGCGTGCTAACCTATTGACGGATCTACTAATCGAGTCATGTGCAAGCGGGTTTGTTTACGTTCGGGACGTAGGAGTCGCAGGTTTAAATCCTGTCACCCCGACCATTGATTCCTATGACATCCCCAGCCAAACGGAGAGGGCGCGTCCGACTCGAATTATCAGGGTATTACCTAGACGGCCCACCCGCTTGCCGATTTTTTCGCGTGGCAACGTCAGCACCTTATCGACCATAATCTGTGACACCCGACTAAGACCATTTTGCCGACTCGGATCGAGAGTGATGCGAAACAGCGGTGCATTGACAATCGTACTGGTCAGCGGCACGACCGTAATACTGGCGTGAATATCGTTGAAAACATCTGCTTGGATGATCAAGGCCGGCCGAGGCTTCCCGTAATACCCCGGCGCCGTTATCGTCACGATGTCGCCACGCTTCAAGTCCAGCCTTCCACGGAACCCGCGGCAATGTCGAGCAAATTGTGCAACTGCGCCGATTGATCGGCCGCACTCGCTAGCCGCGATTGACGCCGGCATTCCTTGCGAAACTTCGCCGACTTGGTGTCCGGAACCCAAATGCTGATTTGCCGAAACCCCTGTTGCTTCATCTTCGCCCGATAAACCCGCACACTTTCGTGAGCCGCGCTACGCTTGCTGGCCATATAGGTCGATCCGTTACCGTCATAATAACTAGTAATATGACACAGTCATTGATTATTGAAAGGCGGCGCTCGACCTGGGGCTGCTCCCTGCACGTTCGGGACGTAGGAGTCGCAGGTTTAAATCCTGTCACCCGACCATTAAAAGCGGGTCCTAAGCGGGCAGATGGTACCCATTTCATTCGGGAGACCTGGGCAAGTTGGCCTCAATGGATCGACGAAACACTTGTCTCGAGAATACCCGCCAGCCGCTAAGCGCTTTTGCATCCACCGAATGCCATCATAGAATTGTGCGTCGCGATGTCCACGCGCAGAACAACTAGAGGACCGATTAGAAAATCTGAATGACTCGTCGACGACAAGCCCGGAGGAGATGACTACAATTTCCGCTCAAATTGTTCATTCCGAACGATTGCACGAGGCACCTCGGATGCTCCTATACGTCGACGCCAATTTTGCTAGCCCCTACGCCCTGGTTGCTTTCGTGAGCCTGCTCGAGAAGGGCCTGACGTTCGATATCGAAACCGTGGATTTAGCTGCCCGCGCCAATCAACGGCTCGACTTCGCCCAGACTTCGATCACCCGACGAGTCCCGACGCTCGTCCACGACGACTTCTCGCTATCGAAGTCCTCCGCCATCTGCGAGTACATCGACGAGACCTTCCCCGGTACGCGTCTTTACCCCACTGATTCGCATGACCGCGCGCGAGCGCGCCAAGTGCAAGCCTGGGTGCGAAGCGACCTCATGCCGATTCGCGACGAGCGACCAACGTTTGTCGTATTCAACGGCGCCACGCGCCCGGCCCTCTCGGCACAGGCGCGCGAGGCCGCCGACAAGCTATTCTCGGCGGCACTGAGGTTGCTCGACGGACGTAACGACAACCTCTTCGGCGACTGGTCAATCGCTGACGTCGACCTCGCGATGATGCTGCAGCGCTTGATCGTGCTGGGCGACCCCGTACCTCAACTACTCATCGACTACGCCACTCGGCAATGGCGTCGCCAGACGCTCCAACAGTGGATCCACCGCCCCCGACCCCCGCTCATCGGGTACTGACGGTCAATCGGTTTCGACGGTATCGAGTTGAATCAGCGGCTCGGGTGAACACATTTTCTAACCGGGGAGGCTGGAGAAAGCACTTCATCCGGCGTATCCCCCGATTCTAGCCACAGGCCAATTCTAGCCACAGGCGGGGAAGGGGCGGGATTCGGTTCCGATTCTGGTACTAAGACTTGAATGGGAACTCTGTTGCGTTGAGATGCGCCGCACCGGGCGGCCGCAGGCCGGCGCCCGACTCATTTCCAGAGCGCGCCGATCAATCAGCCGATGGAAGTCCCAGCCACGGCGGCCGGATGGCAGACCATGATGGGCGACACGACGGGCTCCAGTAATACCGCGGTCGGATGGCAAGCATTGACGACCAACACGAACGGCGACCGGAACACAGCCGTCGGATCCTCGGCGCTGACGGGTAACTCGACTGGCGGCGAAAACGTTGCTGTGGGGCAGGGTGCCCTGTACGGGAACAATGGCAGCTTCAACACCGCGATTGGTTGGCAGGCGCTAAACTCGAACACCTCGGGAAGCACCAATACCGCCGTTGGCGCAAGTGCACTTCTTGCCAACTCGACTGGACACGACAATGTGGCCGTCGGATACGGCGCACTGAGTGTGGGCAACGGCAACTACAACACCCGGTCGGCTGGGAGGCGCTCTATGCGAACACGACCGGCAGCAACAACACCGCCTCCGGGTTTGACGCGCCCTACCATCAGACGAGCGGCACCTACAACGTTGCCCTGACGACGGGCAGTAACAACATCGACATTGACAATCAGGGCGAGGCGGGCGACAGCGATACGATCCGCATCGGCACGCAGGGTACCCAGACCGTGACGGTCAGCTAGTAACTTTTCAGTACAAGTCCGATCCAACCGGCACGCTGCGCTACGGCTTAATCGCCGAAGAAGTCGCCAAGGTCTATCCAGAGCTTGTGATCCGCACGCGACAGGCCGCATTGACGGCGTGCGTTATGACGAGCTCACTCCCATGCTGCTCAACGAGCTGCAGCCCGGGGGCCCTCGATTATGGTTTGCACCGCTCGCATTGAGCCGGATCGGCTGCAGCCCGATCAGTCGCCGGACTCTCGGACCGATATCCGCAGCCTCGGCAGAGACTCGCCTCGCGCTGAACGACGTACGTCGGCGCCTTGCAGTCGGCACAGGGAAGGCCCGGGATGTGCTCGATCACGCTGAAGTCGGGGCGTCCACAGGCGGGGCACCGTCGGCGAAAGCGTGCCGCGAGATCCATGGTTGCACGCTCAACCGCACGCATGCGTCGGGGGTTTCGATGAGCCCGCATGTCCGCCTCGATATAGGCAGCACCGCACCGCTCCACCGCCGCGCGCACGGCTCGTTCGAGTTCCGCGCCGTAAACAATCGATTTCTCGAGCACACTGCCGGGTGCAGGCTTCCCGCCCTCACAGCCCATCACGATGACGCCATGCCCGGGATAACCCATTTTCTCGGCGAAGATCATGGCCTCGCTCGCATGGGTCACAATCGCGTGGGCGAAATTCGTATCGGAGGTCTCATCGTGGCCGATAACCCGCAGCGATTTCCGACGGTCGACGAACAAGACGATTTCGTGCGCGAGCGCGAGAAATGGGACCTGCGCATGAGGTCCGAAACTCCCCTCACTCGCAACGGCGATTCGAGCCTCCGGATGGCGTGCGAAGGCCGCTTGGATCTTGGCCCTGGCTGCATCGAGCTGCGAGCCCGCGCGCTCGATGTCATGTGAAAAGGTACCGAATTGATCCGTGTCGAGCCCCTCAGGCACCTGTATGCGAAGGCCGAGCTCCTGTTCTAAAACAGGACCGATCACGCGCTCCTTGCCGTGCATGGTTGCCAGCACCGCCGTTTCGCCTGTGTAAAGTTTATCGGGCATCGGAACTCACCCCGCCGCTTCTGCTCCTCGAGTGGCTCGCTATCGTGGTTGCATTCTTTCCTTGGCTCGAGCTCTTAGGAGACCGCCTGTCGCCGGCTGACGATCGTTGAGGGAGATGAGTGGGCTAACTCGGTCCAGGCGAGATCCCCGGCGTAACGGCTCCCCATGCGACCCGCCTCATCCAGTCGAAAGAGATAGAGCCAACGATTGTCAAAAAGCGCTCTGACTTGAGCGTGCTTTCGCAGGATGTCAGTCATCGCCTCTTGCGGCGCCTCGATACACACCGAGAGTCGCAGCGGCTCATGAGCGTAGGACTCCCCGTCATGGACTGACTGCCATGGCAGACCGGCTTTCAGCATTCCGCCGTTCCCTTCCACAACGCCGATCCCGCCGGTGACGTTGTGTAGCAACTTGTTACCGCCGCCGAAAATCTCGGGAGCCACGGTCGAGCCGTAGTACTGCAAGCTAATCCAGCCAGCCACCATCACCGGGGCGGTCAGGATGAGCTCCAGCACGCCGAACCCCTGATCTTGCGTCCAGTCATAGTCGTGTAGGAAGGCCTGCCCTTTGAGGTTTCGGCCCGCGGTGCGATGGCGCGGCGCGGCGATGAACGCCTGGCAGCCGGCCAAGGCCCATTCGGGGCGCACCTCCGACCAGTCGCGGCTGCGCCTGAGAATATGGCGATCGCTCGCGCCGGGTAAACGACGGGCTCGCTCGGTGCGCGTGATGCGGCCCGCCGCATCGAGCCACGCCGCTGCGGCACGAACATCGTCGCTGTGCGAGGCGGTGTCGTGATCTCGCGCATAGAGCATGACGGCATCGGTGGTCGTGTCGTGCAATGCACCAAGGAAGCGGGTGTCGTGAGGGATCACGATGCCGCGGCTGGCGAGCTGTTCGCGCACATCGTTATCGTTTAGCAGCGCAGCCAAGAGGCGTGCGTTGACATCGCCCGAATAGCCGCCGCAGGCGCCACAATTGAGCGTGCTCGCATGCGGATTATTGACCACGGTCGCGCCATGTCCTGCAAGGATCACAAGCCGCGCGAAGTTCCGCGTGAGCGACATGGCGCGAAGCACCGTCTCTGCGGCTTGCGCGCGCGTGGCGAGATCGAGCGGCGGATCGAAGTGCGGTGCCGGGTCATCGGCCGATGAAGGTGCGTGATCGAGCGCCAGCGCATCGCGCAAAAGCTTGCTGACATAGATCGGGCCGGTTGCCTCGACGAAAGCGAATGAGGACACCGCTGCCAGCTTAAAGCGGCCCCATGCGCGCTTGGCGCGCGCCTTGAATCGCGCCGCCTGATCTGCCGTCGCATTGTTCGGGCCGCCGGAAACGCTCTTGACTGCGGGATTGAGCAGCACCGGCAGGTGAAGCTCCGTCACATCCGACGCGAAGCGCCGGTGCGCCGCCGTGAGACCAAAAAAGCCGGCAAAGCCGAGCGTTTGAATTTGGGGCGAGAGCGTCTCGAGCGCGCGGCGGAATATCTCCGAGCGCACATCGATGCAAAATACCGCTTGCAGTGCCGGTCGGGCGCTGTCGGCGGCGGCGCCGGAGCCGTTTAGAATTCTTGCGAGCGCGCGTTGCGCCGCGTACTCGGCGGCCTCCTGCAGGATGACATCGATGATCTGATCGGGAGTGGCTTCCAAGGGCGCCGCGTAATTCGCACACACCTCCTTCCAGCGCCCGGATATTTTTTCTTCATAGCGCTCGTAGAGGGCTTCCTCCCACAGCAACCGGATCGCCAGAAGGTCCGCGAGAGTCGAGTCGGTTTGCCCTGCGAGCTCGGCCTGCCAGAGCAGATACCGCGCATAGTGCGCCCAACCGCCGAGCGTCATTAGCAGGCGGTGAAAATAAGTCGCCAGCGCTTGGGGTTCGAGAGCGAGTACGGACACGGCGCGGCGGATCGCGTCGGGTGCCATCCGCGGCGCCCGCGCGACATGCATCGCAAACCCCGCGAGGCCGATGATTTCAGGTGTCAGATCGTGGGTGGCCACCGCCCGCCAGGCGCTATAGGTACTCCTGCCTCGAGGCGCTGCCCAGATGGCTTGGCCCACATCGAAATAGCCCGAGCTCCATGCGCCCAGGCGCTCCGCGAGCACACCGGGCCAGTCGATTCCGGAAGCGTCGGCGGCAAGGTCTGCGACCGTGGGTAGGGCCTTGGGTACTTCGGCCGGCCGCCGCGCCGCTTCGAGGAGCGCGGCGAGGTTTGCCGGACGAGCTGCGCTCGGTGCACCGGCGAGCGCCTGCTCGAGGTCGTGCGGCGCGATGGCGCGCGATTCCAGGCGCTCGAGATACCACGCGCGCGGCATCGTAACCCTGATGCCGGCGACGCGCCCCAGTCGCGCCGCGGTCTGGGCAAGCGACTCGCCCGCTTGTCCCAGGAAGGGGTTGACCGCGACGCTCGAGGCGAGCGGCCAGACGGGAGGAATCGCGCGTAGGGCCGCCTCAACCGCCGGTGCAAGGCTGAGAAGTTCGTCCTCCGGTACCTTCGCGGTTCCCATGGATGTGCCGTTCCCTAGCGAACCGATGGAGACGCCTTGCGCACAAACCAACCGCCGAGCAGTCGGTCAAAGATCGCGTTGGCATATAAGCCGTTCGACAGATGTACCCGCAGCGCCGCCGCCGCCGGATGATTGGCCCACAGGGGGAACATTGCCTGGATCACCGCGACCAGCCCAAAGCTCACCACGGCGAGGATGATCAGCGCCCATTCAAGAGGCCCCGGGGCGGGTACCGGAGGGAGCACGGCGCGCGTGAGGTAGCTCGCACCTGACTGGAGGGTGAAGTAACTGATGGACGTGGCGAGCGAGTAAAGAGTCGTACGCTGCGTCAATGCGCGCGGCGCCGTATCTGCAAGGCCTTGCGCGATCAAATATGCGACGCCGAAGATCAAGATTGCACCGAGCGCAATGGCCTGCGGGGATTTGTGCTCGAACCCGAACGCGAAGCCCACCGAGACGTAAATCGTCAAGGCGAGCAGAAAAGCACGCCCGACGGCGGCGGCATTCGGAATCGCAACGAGGCCCGGCCGTTGATTCGCCGCGATCGTTTCCACCGCGACGCCCGAGACCAAGAACGAGTGCGCCTTGTAGAGCGAATGCGCGATGATGTGCAACAGCGCCAGCGGAAACAACCCAAGGCCACACTCGAGCACCATGAATCCCATTTGCGCGACCGTCGACCAGGCGAGCGAGGTTTTGACGGCGGGTTGGGTCAGCATCACGAGGCCCCCGAAAAGCGCCGTGAAGCCGCCGACCATCACGAGCACCGCGAGCACGCTCGGGCTTAAGACCATCACATCGGCAAAACGGATCAGGAGGAACCCGCCGGCATTGATGACCCCGGCGTGCAGCAACGCCGAGACGGGCGTCGGGGTCTCCATGACCTCGGTGAGCCAGCCATGGGTTGGAAACTGCGCCGATTTCAGCAGCGCGGCGAGCGCCAGCAATCCGGCCGCCGCCGTCACATAGCCATTACCCCCGCCGATTCGGGCGGCGCTCAGGATCTGTGTGAGATCCGTCGTGCGGTAATTCACGAAGAGCAGCACCGATGCGCCGACCAATGCGGCATCCCCGAGTCGCGCGGTGACGAACTTCTTGCGCGCCGCGCGCTGCGCCGCCACGCGCTGCGGGTAGAAGAGGAGCAGTCGGTGTAAGAACAGGCTCGTTGCGATCCACGCCGCATCCAACTGCACGAGGTTCCCCGCCATCACGAGCGTCAGCACTGCGGCGAGGGTCAGGCAAAGCCACGCCGTGAAGACGCCTTGCCGCGGCTCGCCATCGAGATAGTTCGACGAATAGCGCACGACCACCCAGCCGATGAAGGAGACCAGCAAGAGCATCGTGACGCTCACGGCATCCACCCTCGAGGATACGAGTTGCTGATTCGCGATCCACTGAATCCGAGTGCCGGGAGCTTCCATTACCAGAAGCACTGCGGTCGTGAGTGCCACCGCGATCACCGCCAGGGTTGCGAACTCGGCGGTGCGCAGCGCCGCCCGCGGCCGTGACCTGACACTTATAAATCCGACGCCCCCGGCGGCCAGCATCAACAGAGGTGCGATGAGGGGTAGCAGATCGAACAAGCCATCTCTCCAATTGTGTTTTTGCTTTTCTGCTCAAAATTTATAGCAGTTGATTCGGTGCGGGAAAAATCAAAGTTAATGATTGAGGAATAAGCAACTCCGGTTTGTCCGATCGAAGATCGAGCGCCGGACTCGCCGTTGATGTCGAAAGTGAGGGCCGGACGTGTCATGCGAGCTCATCGCTCGCTTTTTGGGAAGGGCAGCGGGTCGGAGATGCCTCGTTGTAACTCGATCGACGCGCTCGCCCAGCCGCGGAGCAAATGGCCCAGGATTTCGAGATCATTGATGACCTCGACGGGATTGCGCGCGACCGCGCTGCGCAGGGCATCTTTGAGCCAGCCACTGAAGGCGGGATGGGATTCGATCCAGGTGATACGCGCCTGCGCCTCGCGCAATCGCGCGGTCGGTGTCACGGTGTTTGGCATAGAGTCTCAAATTGCAATCATGGTGTTGATAACGATGATCGATTTCCGCGCCCCTAACTGCCCGTCCTCTTGGCGGCCGCGCCCGCCGCGCTCTTCGGTGCATCGAAGGCCTCCGGCCATCGAGCCGTGGCAATGCCGATGGCCCCAACAGCCTGCGCAGCGGCCAGCTGCGCAGCCTCGAGGCCGCCTTGGGCGTAAAGAGGCAGGGGAGCTGTCGCGCACAAACGCTCGAGCCCTTCCCAGCCGAGGGCCGCGCGGTCCGGATGTGCGGCGCTATTGCGCACGGGAGACACGACGGCGGCATCGGCGCCGAGTTCTATGGCCCGCCCGAGGTCCTTCTCATCGTGGCAGGAGCAAAGCCACAACGGGACGGGTGGGCGACTTCGCACTCGATGCAGCTCTTCGGCCGTCGAATGCACGCCGGCGAGTCCTGCGCGGCGCGCCTCGAGTGTCGAGCCCACGAGCAGCACCCGGGCGCCTGCGGGCGCAGCGATTGCATTCACCCGCCGCGCCAAGGCCACGCGCTGATCGGGCGAGCAATCGGGAGCACGCAGCTGGAACAGGCGCAACCCCTGGCGTACGCCGTCCGCGATATGCTCGAGCATCGCTGCCACTCCGCCCTGCTCGGCGGTGCGGCAGACCGCATACAGCGGCGGCAGCCCCAATGCACCCAGCACGCGCTCGACCGACGGAAGCAGGGGCGCAACGGTTGGCTTTGCGGGATCGATCCAGGCCAGGCGCTGGCCTTCGCGGCCATGCGGGTTACCAATCCAGCGCTCGACTTTGAAGAAATGCAGCCGGATACGGCGCAGCGGAAAGACGTGCTCGTAGGAGATCCATCGCCGGAGGGTGAGTGCGCGGATCCCGATCTCCTCGTCGAGCTCTCGAATCGCCGCCTGCTCCGCCGACTCGCCGCGATCGATCTTACCGCCGGGCAATTCCCAGAATCCCGGCGACAGTTGTCCCGCCGTGCGCTCGGCCATCAGCACGCGCCCGTCGGGGGTACGCACGATACTCGCGGCCACCTCGAGCACCCCCGAGCGCATCAGTCCGGCCAGATCCGCGTCGGGTGCAGATCGCGCCATGGGTTGTCGGTGGTCGTGCGTGGCATGCGGGCGACTTCCCGCGGGGCCGGCACCGGCTTAGGGGAGCTTGGCATGCGCGCGGAAGTCGCCGGCACCGGCTTGTCTCTCGCAAGCGTGCTCGTCGGATTTTTCGTGTCGCTGCGTCCCATGCTAAATGGCGAGCGCGGCGGCACGGCCGGCAAACTCTATTTCCCGGCCTCCCGGCGTCTCGCCGTCTTTGCCGTACACGGTCACATTGACGTAAGTCGTGCCGAACCCCAGGTCGGGATAGAGCCCGGTCTCTTTGGACAAAGCGCCGAGCCGCTCGAGGAACGCGCGCGTGTCTGGGTAGCTCGTGAACTCGAAGCGGCGAAAGAGCGATGGCGGCACCTGGACCGCCTTCCAGCCTTCTGGCAAAGACAAAGTGGCAAACATGGTCGACTCCTCCCTCAGTGCCGAGTCACGCCTCAGTGCCGAGTCACGCAATGAGCTCACCGGTCGCTCGAAGCTGACGCGTGAGTTCCTCATAATGGGTTACCTCCTCCGAGCCGATCGAATCGAACAGCTCGCGCAGCCCCTCCACACCTTGGCAGCCGCGCGCCGCATCGCGGTAGAGGCGCACGGCCGCCGCCTCCGTTGCTCGCGCATTCCTCAATAGGTCGGCGATACTCCGCCCGATGGGGAAGGACGCGATCGACCCCGCCCCCACGGCCGCGCCCGCTTGGGAGAGCGCCGATGCGAAACGCTGGGCATGGCGCAATTCCTCGACGGCCGATGTTTCGCACGCTGCGCTCAAGGCCGTATCGCCCAACGCGCGCGCCAGCACCGCCTGCAGGGTAAATTGCTGAGCCGCTGCAAACTCGTGGCGCACCGCTCGTTGCAAATACCCCAACATGATGGGCGTGGGTCTCATCATCGATGCCAAGCCTGCCGGCGACCTTGCGCACGGGCTCTTCGCTAGCTTCGCGCCCCGCCCGCCTCACCGTCCGTTTGCAACGGAAGGATCTGCTCGACCTCTGAGTGGGGACGGGCGATGATGTGCGCCGCCGCCAGGCCATCCCCCACCCGCTCGCACGCATCGGCGCCGGCGCGCACCGCTGCATTGACGGCACCGGTCTCGCCTCGCACGAGCACCGTGACATAGCCACCGCCGACGAACTGGCGCCCGATCAGACGCACTTCTGAGGCCTTCGTCATGGCATCGGCCGCTTCGATCGCAGGAACCAGTCCACGGGTCTCGATCATGCCGAGCGCGATACCCATCTTTTCATTGGCCATCTTCAATTCTCCTTTCACTGTCAATTGTCTGTAAGTTCAAGAAACCTGTTGCCAGGGCAACTGTTAGCTGCGCCAGCGCTCTTCATCCCAATGATCAATAATTCCGCCGATGGTCAGATCGGTCGTGATCTTCGGGTTCCCGGCCGCAATGCGCGCGGCCGAGACACCGATCGTGACCACAAAATCGCCCGGTTTCGCACCAATCGGATCCAAGGCGACCTCCAAGTTGCCGCGATGATCCTCCACCACGCGCAAGGACTTCGCCGCCAACCAAAAATTACGTTTCGTGGTCACGAGGTCCCGAACGATGCGATGGATTTGCATGACTTTTTACGCTCCCGCCTTGCCGCTCGCATCGTCCCAGTAATCGATGATTCCCACGATGGTCAGATCGCTCGGATAATCCTTGCTCCCTGCGGCATCGCGGGCGGCGGAACTGCCGACCGCAATCACCCAGTCGCCGGGCTTGCAACCTACGGGGTCGACGGCCACTTGCTTGCCGCTGCTGCCGCGCTCTTTGACGACGAGCAGACGCCGATTCTCCAAGCTGCCAATGCGGGCTGTGGCGACCAAGGTACCTTCGACCTGACAGATCTTCATGCGTGCAACCCGGATGCGAGCGGCGTGTCGCGCTGGGGGGAGATCGGGACGTCGTAGAGCGTGCCGCTATCGCCGGCTCGTACCACCGCCTGCACCAACAACCCGCAGCGCACGACGCGGGGCGCGTAGCGCGCCTCGATGGCCGTACGCAGGCGTTGCGCACGCCCTTCGGCGCGCTCGCGGGCGCCCGGGATGCGCGGATCGAAGCGTGTGTGCACGAGCACGGGAACGGCAAGTCCGCGCGGCGCGTTGAGCGCTGTCAGGATGCGCACGCCCACATCGAGATCCGCCGCGCCTTCTTCGATCGTGTCCATCTGCGCTTGGAAGGCGAGATTGCGCAGCTGCACATCATCCACGGCATCGCCGATCACGATCAATTGCTCGGTGTGGCCTCGGTCGTCATAACTCGCGCCGTGCCACTCGCGCACCGCGTCCACTTGCGCGAGGTTATTCTTGAGCAGGTACCCGCAAAACCAGCGCATGCCTTCGGTGGACGCATCATCCATCGCCACGCCCATGCTTTGGGCGACCTTTTCGCGGATGGCCTGCTTACCCTCGTCGCGCGATAATTTTTGGGTCAATTCATAGAGCGCCCGACTGTCGACGAAGCGTTCAATCGACATCTCCCCGGCGGCATCCGGAATGTGCACTCGAATCTCATCGGTATCGGTATCCACGCCCACCAATAAAATGGCGACGCCCGCTTCACCGCCATGGGTTAATTCAACCGCCTGCTCGAATTGATTCAAGCGCTCGAGCACGGCGGCTGCCGCACGCGCCGTATCGCTCCCGTGGGCCGCACAGCCCTCGTGGCGGGGATCGACACTCGAGAAGTGGTAAACCCCGATCTTGAGGAATCGGGTCGGGGCGGACGCGGCGTTCGGTCGTGCCTCACGAAAGCGGCGAAGCTCCACCATCTCCCAATGACGGAGCGACTCTTCCACATCGAACATGGCGCCCGCATAGGACTTGCGAAAGGCCACCACGGCCGGGGGTACGCGCAGGATGTAGTCCATGACCCCACTCAAGCGTCCGTCGGCACACGGTGTGATATCGATCGCATGAAACCCGAAGCGCTGGATGAGCGCCTCCGCGCTCTCGCCTTCGAAGAGGAGCGCTTGATCCCGATCGAGGCGCCGCTCGATTAAACGGCAGAAGGTCGCGAGTACACAGTGCGCGTAGAGGCGCCGCATATCGAGAGGCGTGGTCCAAGACACCGTCAAGATGTCGGGCGGCACGTTGATTCCCAGGCGCTCGCGCAGATATTCAATCGCCACAGACGTAAAATCGTCCTCGAACTGCCGCGGCGCGATCGCTTTCAGGGTGGGCTCGATGACGGCAAAGGCCGTTTGAATCTCATCCGCCCGGCTTTTGAGCGCGCGGCTGATCGCAGGGTCGGCGAGCGGATGGCCGTGTGTGCCATAGGGGATCGAGGCGGCGACCTGCGAGGCAGGTGATGAGGCATGCGTGATGGTGCCCCGGCGAGTCTGGCCCGGTCGCGCCCCGCTCAGCCGTTGCCAGGCCGCAGGATAAGGGACCGCCGGTCGCCGCTTGAGAAGCTTCACGCCTGGGCTCCGCCGGACAAAGTGACCTTGGCCGCTGTCTTGCCGGACCATCCCAAAAGACCGGTCACGAGCTGCTTGGTGTCCTCGTGTTTGGCGACGGTCTTGAACCGCCGTGCCCCCGAGAAGGCTTGAGGCTTACCGGAACGCTCGCTCGGATTACGCTCGGCGGCGATGGCCCCTTCCGTTCCCGTCACATTGGATTGCTCAGACCAAGACCCCCCCGTCACGCGGGCGCCTTGCGAGCGTCCCTCCCCAGTGAGCCGCAAACGTGCAGCCGCTGCATCCGGATCAATCGCGCTGCGGGATTTGAAGTGAAATTCGGCATTCCCCGTGACCCGGTCACGACCGATCGCAAACGATCCCGTGATCGGCGGTGAGCTCGAGGGAATGGAGCCCGTGCCGCCTGAGCCGGTCCCTGGAGCCGATGGGGTCTCCTTTTCTGCTCGAGCACGAAGGTGGGCGCTGCGCTGCGGTGAGGAGACCGAAAAGCGCGCGTCGAGCCCGGAAAGCGCATCGGCGGAGCTCGATGCCTGAGGCTGCGCTGCGTAGTACGCCGAGCCCGTCACCTCACGTCCGGCGCCCCGGGCCGTCCCGGTGACGGAGTCTGAGTGCACCGGCACATCGCCCGTGATGGCCGACAGCGAGGAACGCCGGGTGAGCCGATCCTCGGCGCTTGCGGCCGCGCTCGGCTCGCACCACCCGTGAACCGTACTCGGTCCCTGGTACGAAGTCCCTGTAATAATGGAGCAAGATCCGGCCGCCTCACCCGTCACGCGCGGGTCGTGTTCGACGTTCGTCCCGGTGAGGCGCTGCTGCCCCCAGGTCTGCGCGATGCTGACTTTGGCGCCCGTGACCGCATCGCGCCGAGGCGCGGTCGATGCAGCCGCCGTGCTGCGTACCGCGCCACCGCACTCGGCGCGCGCGCGCCCAGGCGTCAGATATTGGTTGCCCGTCAACTGCCGACAGGCGCCCTCCTCATCGCCGGTCATACGACCGCCGCGACCGATCGCCGAGCCCGTGATGGCCAGGCCACTCTCCGTGGTCTCGATCGGCGCTTCGCGCTTCCGATCACGCGAGCCCCACGAACTCGCGGATCTCCCCAAATTCGTCCCAAATACCGAATGTCCGTGCGGGTCGACTTGGCGATTGAATTGACTTGCGACAGGAGTGCTATCGGCCGTGCGCGGGGTCATGTCATCGTCAGGCGTCTGCTCCGCTTCGCCGGTGATCGCAATCCTGCCGCCGGGCTCATCCCCGGTCACGCGCACCTTGCTTCGGATGAGGGTGCCTGAGACGATGCTGCCGCCCGCGGTGCGCGCCAACCCCACTTTCGGTCCCCCGGATCGCGCCGGCGGTCCATCGATTCGGCCAATGTACTGGCTTCCCGACACCGGTAGGTGCGCTCCGGGCTCATCGCCCGTGACTTGCATGCCCCGTCCAATGCGACTGCCGGTCACGATCTGGCCCCCGTGGGTCGTGGACTCCGTCACCTTCGGCGGGTAGTTGAGTGTCCCTTGCCGCAGGGGTCGCGTGGGCTGCGCCGCGGGCGCATCGCCTCGGCCCCGCTGACTCAAGAGCGCGCGACGCGCCCGGGCTTGATCGCGGCCTGAGCCACCGACGCTCGCGCCGGATCCCATCGGCGCTGCGGAGAGGGCCAGAGCCGCAGAATGGGTGCTGGGTGCACTGGTAGCCGCGGGAGCAGCCGCAGGCTGCAAGGCGATCGCCGCGGCTTGCAGGGACCTTTTGCCGCCCGCCAGTTGCTGACGCCGCATCATCGAGCGCGCGCGCCCCGATTGGCTTGCCTCAGAGAACGACCGGGGCGGCGGTGGTGAACCGCCCTCGGAACTCGGTACGGGAGCCGCTTGCGGTGTCGGCGCAGCGATCGAGGCCGCGGGCGCTGGAAGCGCGGCGCTCCGATCACCCGTGCGGACGCGTTCGGTGGCCGGCGGTAGCGCGGATTTGCCCTGCGACAGCGCCCGGCGGCGCGCGAGGGCGGCAACACGGCCGCTGGATGACATGGATGAAACGACTGACATGGTGACGTTCAATCGCAATAATCTGCGCCGCTACCGCGAGCCCGCGCGGTAGACGATGAAGGCGGTGCCCTGCGACTGGGTGTAATTGTCATAGCCGAGCAGCCGCACATGGTGGGCGGGGTTGGCCCGTCGACACGCCTCGAGTTCCGCGAGAATTCGCTCGACGGAACGCTCGCCGAAGAACGGCAGTTTCCATAAGTACCAGAAACTCGAGAAGGACTTTTCGGGCTCGGTATGCTCGATGGCCGGATTCCAACCCTGTGCAATCAGATAGGCAATCTGCTGACGCATGCGATCGGGCGTCATGGGCGGCAGATACGAGAAGGTCTCCCCGCGCCGCTCCGTGCTCTTGTAGGCTTGTACTTCAGGCATTGTCTTGGCTCCTCGGGATCAGGCGTTGACCACGTCGAGCTTATCGACGGTGTCGAATTCGAATTTGATTTCCTTCCAGGTCTCCATCGCCACTTTGAGCTCGGGGGAACTCTGCGCCGCCTCACCCAGAATCTCGCGGCCCTCGCGCTCGACCGGCCGGCCCTGGTTACGCGCTTCCACACAGGCCTCCAGCGCAACGCGATTCGCGTGCGCTCCGGCAGCATTCCCCCAGGGATGCCCCAACGTGCCGCCGCCGAATTGGAAGCAGGCGTCGTCGCCGAATATCGCCGTGAGGGCGGGCATGTGCCAGACGTGAATACCGCCCGAGGCGACCGGCATCACCCCCGGCATCGATCCCCAGTCCTGATCGAAGAAGATGCCGCGCGTGCGATTTTCCGGAATGAAGGGCTCGCGCATCATGTCGACCCATCCCAAGGTCGCTTCGCGGTCGCCCTCGAGCTTGCCGACTACGGTGCCGGAATGCAGATGATCACCGCCCGACAGGCGCAAGCACTTGGTCAGCACGCGAAAATGAATGCCGTGATAGGGATTGCGATCGAGCACCGCATGCATCGCGCGGTGAATGTGCAACAGCATGCCGTTTTCCCGGCACCAGTTCGCCAGCCCGGTGTTCGCCGTAAACCCTGCGGTCAAGAAATCATGCATGATGATCGGAGCGCCCAAGGATTTGGCGAATTCGGCCCGCTTGTACATTTCTTCAGGCGTCGGCGCGGTACAGTTGAGGTAGTGACCCTTGCGCTCTCCCGTTTCCTCCTCCGCCTTGCGCACCGCTTCCATGACGAATTCGAAGCGGTGGTGCCAACGCATGAAGGGTTGACTGTTGATGTTTTCATCATCCTTGGTGAAATCGAGCCCTCCGCGCAGACACTCATAGACTGCCCGACCATAGTTCTTTGCCGACAGCCCAAGCTTCGGTTTGATGGTGCAGCCGAGGAGCGGGCGCCCGTACTTGTTGAGCCGATCACGCTCCATCTGGATGCCGTTTGGCGGCCCGCCGCACGTTTTCACATAAGCCAGCGGAAAGCGCAGATCCTCGAGCCGCAGACTCCGCACGGCCTTGAATCCGAACACGTTGCCGACGAGCGACGTGAGCACGTTGACCACCGACCCCTCTTCGAAGAGATCGAGCGGATAGGCGATGAAAGCGTAGAACGCGGTGTTATCGCCGGGAACCGCCTCGATGCGATAGGCGCGCCCCTTGTAGTAATCGAGATCGGTGAGGAGGTCCGTCCACACGGTCGTCCAGGTTCCGGTGGAAGACTCCGCGGCAACCGCGGCGGCCGCCTCCTCACGTGGAACACCAGCCTGAGCTACAATCTTGAAAACCGCGAGAAGATCGGTGTCAAGGGGAATGTAGTCGGGGGTCCAGTAGGTCTTGCGATAGTCCTTGACGCCAGCTTGATAACTTTTTTCTGCCACGCTTGCTCTCCTGAACGTTCTCTTGAGGCTGCGTCGCTACGGTAGTGAGGTCTCGGAGTAAGAACAATTCAGTTGTTTTTCTGGATCCATAAGTAAGTCTGATGGAATGACCGCGGGGCGCGTGTTTATCTGGTGACATCATGCAAATCACTCTACGACAACTGCGCATTTTCGAATCCGTCGCCCGGCACAGCTCGATGTCTCGCGCTGCGGAGGAGTTGCATCTCACCCAACCCGCCGTGTCGATGCAGATGAAGCAGCTTGAGGAACAGATTGGCGTGCCGCTGTTGGAACAAAAAGGCCGGCGGCTCTACCTCACGGAGGCCGGACAGGAGCTTCGCGGTCATGCCCAACGTTTCACCGCGCAAACTATCGAACTGCAATCGGCGATGGATCAATTCCGCGGGGTCGAACGCGGGCTGTTGCGAATCGCGGTCGTGTCAACCGCCAACTACTTCCTGCCGCCCTTGATTGCCGCCTATACCGAGCGCTACCCCGGGGTGCGAATCAGTCTGCAGGTGGCCAACCGCGAAACCGTACTCGCGGCGTTGGCGGATCATCGCACCGATATCGCGATCACCGGAGAGCCACCCGAGGGAGTGGATCTTGAGGCACAACAGTTTATGGATAATCCGCTCGTGATGATCGCACATCCCAGTCACCGCTTGGCGGGGCTTTCGCAGGTGAGCTTGGCGCGCCTGCGCGAGGAGCGGCTTGTGGTTCGCGAGCCGGGTTCAGGCACACGCGCGGCCACCGAGCGCCACTTCACCGAACACAAGGTGGACTATCTCTTCGGGTGCGAATTGAGCAGCAATGAAGCGATCAAGCAGGCGGTGCAAGCCGGTTTGGGGCTCGGGGTGGTATCTCTGCAAACCATCGAGCTCGAGCTCGAAACAAAGCGACTCGCCGTGTTGCCCGTCGAGAGCTTTCCGATTGTACGTCACTGGTTCATCGTGCATCGACGCGAGAAACGACTGTCGGCCGCCTGCCAGGCTTTTCGGGATTTGCTGCTTTCTCAGGTCGCGCCGCCGCCGCTCGCCAAGTCGACCCCCGTGACTCGACCGACGGGCTCGGTAGCCAGCTTGAAATTGCGGCGCGATAAGGGACCCGCGGCGCGGCGATGAGTGTTGCAATCCCCCTGTTCTACCCGTTTGGTCAGGGAGCGTAACGGGTGAACAGAAAGTCACGATCTTTGACAGGTACGTGACAGGCAAAACAACCGCCAAGCCCCGCCGCATCGACCGGCTTGCCGTCGTTGAACTGCGCAAATCCCCATCCACCAGTGGCCGCATATTTCTTTGAATCCTTGACCATGAACTGCACGTTGGTCGCCTCTCCCGCGACGAATGACTGCTCACGGCCAAACACTTTGTTGTTCTCCTCGGAGGGGACGTACTTCCAAGCGAGCCGGGCAATGATTGCCCCGTCCGGAAACGGAAGCTTCCCTTCACGATAAGCCTTGATCGCAATGTCATTCCCCAGGACCGCGCGCAGATCGTTGAGGTTCCCTGCTTCGTGCGCCACGGAGACCACCTTCCAATCGCGGTAGCCGGCGGGCATTTCGTGGACGTCGAACACCGGCTCGGCCGCGCCGTCCGCATGTGCCGGCGCGAGGCCGATGCACGAGACCGAGGCCGTCAACGAGATAACGGCAGCAAGGACATATCCGATCCGTCTCATGGGTGTCTCCTGGATGGTTGGCTGGCGTGGGCGAGCGGACATCACATCAGTTTTCTGCCGGCGAACCTATTGAACCATGGTAGGGGGACGCCGGCGGCGGCAGTCCATCCGCTGTCTTCAGACAACGGAACCTACTTGTTGCGCGAAGGTTTTGGCGCAGAAGCCAACCCGAGCTTAGTCCCCATATTCACAAGGTCCGCGAAGGACGCCGCCTTCATCTTGCGCATGACTTGTCCGCGATGCGCCTTCACGGTGATCTCCGCCATACCAAGCTCCCCGCCCACTTGCTTGTTCAACAGTCCGCGGACGACCAACGTCATCACGTCGCGCTCACGAGGTGTAAGCCGCGCGTAAAGGCTGCGAAGCACCTGACGCTCGCTTTCTTGATCGAGCGTCATTCGGCTGCGTTCGATGGCACTGCCGATCGCATTGATCAAGACGTCCTCCGCAACGGGCTTGGTCAAGAATTCCACGGCGCCGGCCTTCATGGCCTTGACCGTCATCGGCACATCGGCGTGCCCCGTGATGAAAATAATGGGCATGTCGATCCGCTCGCCCGCGATCAATGATTGCAGCTCAAGCCCATTGAGACCCGGCAAGCTCACATCCAGTACCAGGCAATTCGGCGCCGAAACCCGCGGAAAGCCTAAAAAATCCCGCGCGGATTCAAAAACTTGCGCTCGCCATCCCGCCTGGACAATGAGCGACTCCAGTGCCTCCCGCACCGATGGATCATCATCCACGACGAAGACGATGGGAGGCGCAGAAAGCATGGAAAATGCCCTCGATGCAGTCCGAAGTACGTTGCTATTCATGTACATCCTACTGGTTGGAAGCACGCATTGCATGTCGTCAGTTCACGCGAAGCGCGCTGTGAAGCGCATCAATGAGGGCCTGCTCACTGACGGGCTTGAATAGGCAATCCACCGCACCTTCCGCCAGCAGCCGGGGTCTCAATGCGGCATCTCCAATGGCTGTGACAAAAATCACCGGGATGACCTGCCGCCGACGGATGAGTTCGCGATGCAATTCGGGGCCCGTCATGTGCGGCATGGAGACATCGAGAATGAGGCAACGTGTATCGGCGACCGCACTCGATGCAAGAAAGGCTTCCGCAGAGGGGAAGGCTTGCGCCGAATAGCCTAATTCCTTGAGCAAGTCGGGCAATGCTTCGCGCACGAAGGCATCGTCATCCACAACCGCTACGAGTGATTGCCGGGCTGTCATGCATTTCTCGATGCCGCTTCGCCCGGTTGGCGATGAGTCGGATGGTTGACGGTTGCAGCGGCAACCGGGTCGAGCGGGATGGAAAAAGCAAAGGTCGCACCCGGACCATTCTTTGGCGTCGCCCATAAACGGCCGTGATGACCTTCAATAATCGAGCGGCTGACCGACAGGCCGATACCCATGCCCCCATGCTTGGTCGTGTAGAAGGCGTCGAAGAGAGACTCGGCACGCTCCGGCTCGAAACCCACGCCCGTGTCCTCGACGCTTAACCGCACGTGATCCCCGCCATCTCTTTCGGTCTTTATGACCAGCTGTCGTGGCCGGTCTTCAACGCCGCTCATGGCATCCGCAGCGTTCAGGAACAGATTCAAGATCACCTGCTGGAGCTGTACACGGTCACCTGTGACGCGGGGAAGATCCCCCGCGAGATCCGCATGTACCGTGACGTGAGCTCTCTGCAATTCCCCGATCGATAACGCAACGACCTCTTTCGTTGCCTCATTGAGATCCACGGGTTCAGCGGTCGGTTCGCGCTTCACAAACATCGCCCGCAGGCGCGTGATGACCTCGGAAGCCCGATTGCCATCGCGGATGATTCTGCGCGCCATTTCACACGCACCTTCCAAATTGGGGGGCTCACCGCCCAACATTCGAAGGCACGTACTGGCGTTCGTCGTGAGGCTGAAGAGGGGCTGATTGACTTCATGAGCAATCGATGCGGTCAACGCGCCGAGGCTTGTGACTCGTGCGACACGCGCGAGTTCGGATCGCACCTTGCCAAGTGCGGCATCGCTCTGAATCCGCTCAATGGCGACACTGGCCACGTGGGCAAACTGTTTGATGAAGTCCTGTTCCAATGAATTGGGAGCCTTGCGAGCTTGGTAATAGACCGCGAATACCGCGAGGACCTCTCCGGACGCCGACATGACGGGTGTCGACCAACACGCCTTCAATCCATCGCCGCGCGCCCGTTGGTACCACAAATCATCCTTCCATCGCGATTCCGAAGGCAGGTCTGGTATGACAACCTGTTGTTTGAGGCACGCCGCAATGGCGCAAGGACCGGACTCGGGTGTCAAAGGCATCGACTCGACCGAGGCAATCAGTGTTGGCGACAGGCGTGCTGCGACGGCGCCTTTAAATGACGCACGTCCTGGCTCCACCAGCATGGTGGTGCAAAACGCCCCCGGCATGGTGGATTCCACCAGTTTGCAGAGTTCCAAGAGAATGCGATCGAGCGGGGAGTGCCCGGCCAGCATCTCGAAAAGCCGGTTCTTCCCTTCGAGTAGCAGCTCGACACGCTTGCGGTCTTCGATGTCGGTATTCAGCCCAAACCATTTCACGATGTTACCGTCCTGATCGCGCAGAGGAATTGCCCTGCCGACAAACCACCGGTAGGTGCCGTCATGCCGCCTGTGCCGACATTCATACTCGCCTGGCATTCCCGTCTCGAGCGGCGTTCGCCAATACGCCATAACACCGGCGTAGTCGTCCGGATGGACGGTTCGATGCCAGCCGCTCTGAAGCGCTTCCGCCATGCTGATGCCCGTGTATTCGCACCAACCCTGGTTCAGAAAATCGACCGTCCCATCGGGCGTCGTGCGCCACACATAGCCGGGAATCGAGTCGATCATGGTCCGAAGCTGTCGCTCGGATTTACCGAGTTCTTCGACGATTAGTCGAAACCGTTCTTCAGTCGCGAATTGGGCTTCCTCGGCCGCTCGCCGGTCTTGGATGTCGGTATGGATGACAAACCATCGGGCCACTTCACCCGATGCGCTCAGCATTGGCGAGGCACGGAACAGAAACCATCGGTACGGACCGTCATGACGCCGCAAACGCGCTTCCATCTCCCCCGGCTTGCCGCTCGTGCAAATCGATTTCCAAGTGGTGAGGAGCTGGCCCACATCGTCGGCATGAATCGCGCTCTGCCAGCCGAGGTTCGACACGTCGTCCCGGCTTAGACCGGTATACTCGAACCATCGCGTATTGAGGAATTCCACGCTTCCATCCGGGTGGGCTGTCCAGACCAATCCGGGTAACGCATCGACGATTTGGCCCAGATCGTTATCCATGTCGGTCCTTTTGCGGGCATGGCCCTGGTCAGAGGATGCACCCGTCAGCCAATAGCGTACACCCTACTTTGGTGGGGGGCTTCAGGCGTCCGAGGGCCACGAAAGTTTCCCACTACGCACCGGCGGCCGGGACGGCGGCGCTTCGCTCGATTCACCCGCGACCAAGGTATGCCCAACCATGGTTGAATTTCTTCGACGCTTGGCAACTGTTCTGATGCACGCCGGATGTTGGGAATCTCATTCATAAGCAACCGGAGAACAGTTATGTCAATTCTTGCGTCAGCATCGATTAGAAATCGTTTCCTTTCAATTTCGACTGCCCTGCGCGCCTTCAGCCTTGGTCTGCTCGCCCTACCCTGCCTTGCCCAGGCGGTTTCCTCTGCTGATGTGGGCGGGCCGGTTTCGACGCCGAGTGAACTCGGCGTTCGGGACGATGCCATCCGGCCATTCACATTTCACGCATCGGACGAGGCACTTGCGGATCTGCGTCGGCGGATAGCGGCCACCAAGTGGCCGTCTCCCGAATTGGTCACCGACGCATCGCAAGGCGTTCAACTCGCCACCACGCGTGAGCTGGCACGCTATTGGCAGGCCGATTACAACTGGCGCAAAATCGAGAAGCGGCTCAATGCGTTGCCGCAGTTCGTCACGACGATCGATGGCGTGGATATTCATTTCATCCACGTTCGCTCGAAAACTCCCCATGCATTGCCCATCATCATCACCCACGGTTGGCCGGGCTCCGTCATCGAGCAGATAAAGATCATCGATCCGCTCACAAACCCCACAGCGCACGGCGGCCAAGCGTCGGACGCTTTTGACGTCGTGATCCCCTCGTTGCCGGGCCATGGGTTCTCGGGGAAGCCCACCGACCTCGGCTGGAATCCTGCACGCGTCGCGCACGCCTGGATCGTGCTGATGAATCGACTGGGATATTCCCGATATGTCGCGCAAGGCGGCGATTGGGGCAATGCGGTCACGGAGCAAATGGCCCTCATCGCGCCCCCCGGCTTGCTCGGCATTCACACCAACATGCCGGGCGCCGTCCCGGCGGAGATTGCGAAGGCTCTGTTGTCCGAGGAGCGCCCGTCGAACCTCTCAACCGACGAGAATCGCGCCTACGACCAACTCAAGTTCTTCTATGACAATGGGCTGGGGTACGCCCAGGAGATGAGCCATCGCCCACAAACGCTGTACGCCATGGACGATTCGCCGGTCGGCCTTGCTGCCTGGTTGCTCGACCACGACGCTCGCAGCTACGAACTCATCGCGCGCGCGTTCGCCGGCCAGGAGGAAGGCCTCACGCGGGACGACGTCCTGGACAACATCACGCTTTACTGGTTGACCAACACAGCGGTCTCAGCGTCGCGTCTGTATTGGGAAACGGCCCACCACGTACCTACGAGACAAATCGCCTTTTTCGCCCCCACAGGCGTCAAGATTCCCGTCGCCGTGAGCGCATATCCCGACGAACTATATACGGCTCCGCGCAGTTGGACAGAGCGAGCGTATCCCAAGCTCATTCATTACAACCGAATGGCAAAAGGCGGCCACTTCGCGGCTTGGGAACAGCCACAATCCTTTTCAGAGGAACTGCGCGCGAGTTTCCGTTCGTTAAGGTAGTAGAAGCGCGGGGATGGCGTGCCGAACGCGTCATCCCCGCGGCTTGCTTCACGCGCCCAGGACCGCCGCCGGGGCATCATTCGCGATGGCGCCCGCCAAGCAACAGCGGGCCTACGGTATCCGCAGGAAACCGTGGGAGACGCCGTTTGCGTCGAGGTAGTACCCAGTGATCACCCCTTGGTCGTTGATGCTGTAAGGAAGGGTGCCGTTATAGGAGCCTGGGGTCGTATCTGCGCCGCGTGCTTCGAAAGTCGTGATGGTGCCCTCGGGACTGCGCAGGAAGCCGTGGTAGACGTTGTTCGCGTCAAGGTAGATTCCCGTGATCTCCCCCCAGTCGTTGAGGCCGACAGGACAATCGTTGTAGCAGTTCGCGCCTTGGGGGCCCGCGCCGGGAGGCAGGAATGTCGCGTACTCGCCCGTCGGATTGCGAAGATAGCCGTGAACCACATCGTTCGCGTCGGTGTAGTAGCCCGCGATCGCCCCGAACACGTTGAGTCCGACCGAAGAACCCGGAGAGCCCGTGCCCTGGTAGCGACCCGTGCCCGCGCCCGGAGCCTCGAATGGCGTGAGCTTGCCCTGAGGATCACGCACAAAGGCGTGGACAACGGATCTTTTACCTCGGTAGTGCCCCACGGTCGTTCCAAAAATATCGATATTGAAAGCCCCCGTACTGACCGCGCCTGGACCGCTCCACGTCTCGATCGTACCGTCGGGACGGCGTAAGAAGGCGGCAAACTCACCGTTCTGGTTGACGTAGTAGCCGACGACTGCTCCTTCCAGGTTGAGCGCGATCGGATTGGTACCGAGACTGCCGGGAGGGTCGAAGGTCGTAAACGCACCCTCGGGGCTGCGCAGGAAGCCGTGACCCGTATTGTTCAGGTCATAGTACACTCCCGTGATGGTCCCCGCGTCGTTGATGGCATTTGGCAAGGTTCCGTTGAAATCATTGGGGTTCGTATCGGAACCTGGGGCCTCGAAGTTGGTGAATGTGCCCTCTGGGCTGCGCAGGAAGCCGTGGAACACATTGTTTGAGTCCAAGTAATATCCCGTGATTGCGCCCCAGTTGTTGATGAGCACAGAGCAATCGGTATAAGCGAAACACCCTGTGCCTTGGCCGCTGCCCGTGCCCGCGCCGGGAGCGTCGAATGCAATGACCTTCTGTGCATTGGCCTGACCCATCATCGTCAGCGCCAAGAACAGTGTCACCGGGATAAGGAGAAGTAAGTTGGTGGATTTTTGAATTAGCTCGCCATAGAGATGCATGATCTTCATGGTTCTTAATCCCCTCTATGAATTTTTCATGAGTCGAGCGATTTGTTCAGCCGAATGATCCCGTACCTCTGTGTTGATTGAGTTGTTGATCTGATTCACGACATTCCCATGCCGCTTTCGCCACTCCCCGCGTCAGCCGTATGTGAGGTCCGTGCTCTGTCCGACTTCGATAATGTATCCGTCCGGATCGCGGATGTAGCAGCGCGTCTCGCCGTACTTGGGTATCGGCTCCGTGATGAACTCCGCTCCTCGACTTCTCCATAAGTCATAGCACGCTTGAATATCGGCAACGCGGATATTCATAAAGCTGTTGATGTGATCCGGGTCGGGGACGCTGAGCGTTACCGTCGGCTTATCCGGGGTCGGGCCGCCGCCGACGTTCAGAATCATCCAAATATTTGCAAGCTGAAGGTACCCGGGCGCGTTGCCGTCACCCAGGCTCAGAATGCGAGCGCCGAAGACCCTTTCGTAGTAGCGAGCCGATCGCTCGACGTTGGCGACGGTGAGAAAATGCGCGATGCTCATCCCCTCTCGCGGGGGCATCTCATAACTCTCATGTCCGATTTGTACGCTGCTCATTGACTACTCCAATTCCGATGAACCGGGCGCATGAGTGGATTCTGGCTTCTTCTCTGTATCGTATTCGGAGCCGCTTAAGACTGACGATAAAAGCCAAGACAGCCCCAATAGACTATCAAATTGGCATCAGGATTTCATCGTCGTTACGGGCCAACGCTATCGGTTGCCGCCGATCGCGAGGCGCGGTTCGAGCGGCACTCAGGTTGTTGCTTTGCGACCCCGTACCTCCTGCTCATCGGCTATGCTGCTGTGCAATCATGACCGTCGAAAGTCCTTGCCGCCGCGTTCCGTCGGACAGCGCTTAATCCTCCATGGAGCGACCGTGTGGGGCCGCCTGCACCCGCCATCGCGCCTTGAGGGTTTCAAAACCCGAAGCGCGCCAGAGATTTCGAAACCCGAGCCTTGGTGGTGTCCGACTGCATGGGAAACGCACGAAAGAAATCGGAGCGTGTCAGCGCAGGGCTGCGCGAGCGGACATTGGCCGCCCAGGACGCTGCGCGGATCGCGTCACCCGCGAGCGCGTGCGCGGCGACCGCGATCAGCGCAATCAAAACGTGCGCACCCGGTGAGTGCGCCGCTCGTCCGGCCCATTCCGCTGCCTCCGCGTCCTCGCCCATGACCATGTGGCTGAACGCTCGGGTTGCCAGCATCGCGTAGTAAAGCGGATCCAGGGGGCTCAGACGCATCGCGAGATCGACATTCCTCCGGCCGTCGGGGCCCCGTCCCGCGAGAGACTCGGTCCAAGCGCGGGCGTAGATACCCTGTGCATAGTTCGGGCTGATGGACGTTGCGCGCTCGAGCCAGGCAAGGCTGCTTTCCAGGTCGCCCTCGAGCCAGAAGGTTCGACCCATGGTGAAATTAACGAACGGGTCGATCGGGTCGAGTTCGAGGCCGCGCGCTGCGAACCGTCGCGCCAAACCGATCTCGCCGGCGAGATCGTTCGAGTAGTGCATGAAGCCCTTCTGAAAATGGACGAACGAGAGACCCGCATAGGCGCGCGCGAAACTGGGATCCCGAGTGGCCGCTTGCTGGAACAGCGCGGCAGCGGCCGCATTGTCCTTTTGGTTGAAGCGGTACATGTGCTGCAGACCGAGGTGATAGGCTGACCAGGCATCGAGATCCTCGGTAACCGTGAGCCGCGCCAGTGCAGCCTCGTGGAGCGGGATCTGGATTTCAAGGGCCGTAAGGATCTTTGAGCGCACCTCTTCGCGGATCTGGTGCACATCATTGACCGAGCCGGCAAAATTGTCCGCCCAGATGACTCGGCCGTCCCGCGTATCGATTAGCTCGACCGTCACGGATAGACTTGCGCCGGCAATCTCCACGGTGCCCGACAGGCAATACCTCACGTCAAGAAGGCGCCCGATCTCGCCTACGTCAGAGTCCAAGCCTCGTAGACGGAACGAGGACCCTCGCGCGGTGACGAAAAGCCATCGCAGGCGCGACAGCTCGGTGATCAGTTCATGGGGCAGAGCGTCGGCAATCGCCGCGTATGAGCCCGCGGCTCCGATCGAGCGGAACGGCAGCACGGCGATCGACGGCCGGGAAGTCTGGTCGGGCGACTGAACGGCAGGTTTCCCGCTCGCTTCCGCGGCAATTCCAGCGCGTGCGACCTTCGCGTCGGCCACGAAGCGGAAGCCCTGGCGATGGATCGTCTTGATGAAATGCTGGCTCTTGCCATCATCCCCCAGAACCTTGCGCGCCGACTTGATCCGGCTGGCGACCGCCGAGTCGGAGACGACGCGCCCGTCCCACACCTTCTCGATGATCTCGTCCTTGGATACCAGGCGATCACGGTTGTCGACCAGCAAGGCGAGTAAGGCGAACACTTGCGGCTCGACGGAGCAAACCCTTCCGCCCGACCGCAGCTCCACCTTGGCCGTATCCAGCTCGAAGGGACCGAATCCGTAAATCATGGGGGGCAGGATAGAACACCGCCGCGCAATATCCCAAAAATCTCCAAATTATCTCCATGCGCCCTTCAAGCACCGGACGTCGTCGGTGTGTTCAAGTGCCGTCACCGGCGGCGGAATGGGTTCGTCCGCGGTATCCAACTCAGCAGGAGAAATGCCATGCCTCTCGTTACCATCGATGTGATTAAGGACGTTTTCACCCCTGCGCAGAAGCAGGAGATCATCGCCAAGGTGACTGCGGCAATGATCGAGGTCGAAGGCGAGAATATGCGCGGTGTTACCTGGGTTCGCGTCAATGAGTTCGAAAGTGGAGACTGGGCCATTGGCGGCAAGGCGTTGAAGACGTGCGACGTCCAGGCGCTCGCAGCCGGAAAGGCGGCCTGAGCAGACGACGCGCCTGGGACGGCAACGTGGGGCGATGCTCTCGAGAGATCGCCTCGCGCTCGCTTGTCGAGTTGGTCAGAAAGGACCCTCGCCGGCTTCCGGCGCCGGCCGGGTGCGCTAGATTTGCGCCACTCGAAGACGAAGCGCATTGCCGATCACCGACACGGAGCTCAAGCTCATGGCGGCAGCAGCGATGATGGGACTCAAGCGAAGTCCGAGAGCGGGATACAGCACACCAGCGGCCACGGGTATGCCGATGATGTTGTAAACGAACGCCAGAATGAGATTCTCACGGATATTGCGCATCGTGGCGCGGCTCAAAGCCCGGCCGCGCGCGATGCCGGCAAGATCGCCTTTGACCAGCGTGAGGCCGGCGCTTTGCACGGCGACATCGGCGCCAGTGCCCATCGCAATACCGACATCGGCTTCGGCCAGCGCGGGAGCGTCATTGACGCCATCTCCGGCCATCGCAACCACCCGGCCCTCGCTCTTGAGTCGCCGCACGACGGCGCTTTTTTGATCGGGCAGCACATCCGCTTCCACCTCCGTGATGCCGAGCTTGGCGGCGACGGCTTGGGCCGTGGTGCGATTATCGCCGGTCAGCATGACGATGCGCATGCCCTCACGGCGCAAGGCGTCGAGCGCCGCCATCGTGGTCGCCTTGATGGGATCGGCCACCGCGATGATGCCGGCCGGTTTGCCATCCACCGCCACGAAGAGCGCTGTAGCACCTTCTTTTCGAAGCGCATCGGCGCGCGCTTCGAGGTCGGCGCTGGGCACTCCGCGGTCCTTGAGCAGCGCGGCGTTGCCGATGGCGACACCTCGACCCCCGCTGGTTCCGGTCACGCCCTTGCCCGTGACGGAGGTGAAATTCGCGACTTCCGGCAGGACTAAATTGCGTTCCGCAGCCGCGGCGAGTACCGCGCCGGCGAGCGGATGGCCGCTGTATTTTTCCAGACTCGCGCCGAGCGAAAGGACCGTGGATTCGTCAAAGCCCGCGGCGGCGGCGACCGCTGTGACGCGGGGTTTGCCCTCGGTGAGCGTACCGGTTTTATCCACCACCAGGGTATCCACCTTCTCGAAGCGCTCGAGCGCTTCGGCATTTTTGACGAGGACGCCGGCGCCGGCACCCTTACCCACGCCGACCATGATGGACATCGGGGTTGCGAGCCCGAGTGCGCACGGGCACGCGATGATGAGCACCGACACGGCGGCAACCACCGCCAGCCCCAGCGCAGGAGTGGGTGCCCAGATCATCCACGCGGCAAAAGCCAGCGCCGCCGAGGCCATGACCGCCGGAACAAACCAGGCCGCAACGGCGTCGACCAGACGCTGGATGGGTGCGCGGCTGCGCTGCGCTTCGGCGACCATGTGGACGATACGAGATAGCATGGTATCGGCGCCGATCTTCTCAGCGCTGATCACGAGCGCGCCGGTCCCGTTGATCGTGCCGCCGATCACTTGGGCAGCGACCGACTTTTCGACCGGCATCGACTCGCCGGTCACCATCGATTCATCGACGGAACTCGTTCCCTCGGTCACGGACCCGTCTACGGGAACCGCTTCACCGGGGCGCACCCGAAGACGATCGCCGACGTGGACCTGATCCAGGGACACCTCCTCGTCGGCACCGTCCGCCCGGATGCGGCAGGCTGTCTCGGGCGCTAATTTCAGGAGCGCCCGGATGGCGCCGCCGGTCTTCTCGCGCGCACGCAACTCGAGGACCTGGCCGAGCAACACGAGAACCGTGACCACCGCGGCAGCTTCATAGTAGACCGGGATCAAGCCGCCGTGCTGACGAAGACTTGCGGGGAACAACGCGGGGGCAAAGGTTGCCACCAAACTATACCCATAAGACGCCCCGACCCCTAAGGCAATCAAGGTGAACATGTTGGGCGAGCGGTTCAAAATCGACGCCCAGGCCCGTTCAAAGAACGGCCATGCGCACCACAGGACAATGGGCGTCGCGAGGGCGGACTGAATCCACATCGAAGCCGCCAGGGACACGTAATGGTCCCAACGCAGCACAGTCAGGTGGCCGCCCATCTCTAACACGAGGATCGGTGTAGCGAGCACAGCGCCAATCACGAAACGCCGGGTCATATCCTTGAGTTCAGGGCTCGTGCCTTCTGCCTCCGGAATGCCCTCCGGCTCGAGCGCCATGCCGCATATCGGACAGCTGCCGGACACGTTAGACCGGATCTGCGGATGCATCGGACACGTATAGATCGTTCCCGCGGTCGGCGCTGCCGTGGCGGCGACCGTCACGCGCGGGACGCCTGTGTCGGCCGGTGGCAGAAACCGCGTGGGATCCGCTAGAAACTTCGCCTTGCAACCGTCGCAACAGAAATAGTGCGTCCGGCCATCGTGCTCCGCCCGATGTTTCGCATTGCCAGGGTCCACGACCATGCCGCATACGGGATCGCGGGCGTCGCCCGCAGCGGCGAATACCGCCGCTCCGGTCGTCGCCTCTGGGTCATCGGCTGCGGGTGCACGCCCGCGAGCTTGTGGGGTTGTCGGGGTCATGGGCTGTCCTCGCAGTATGCGCGCTTGCTCTGCGATTTTAGGCCCCCGCGACGCACCGCTGTCCCGATGAGGCGCCTGCGTCTGTTCGACAGCGCACGGACGCATCCCGCGACAGCGAGTAGCGTGTTTTTTGCATAACCCGGTTAACCCTACGATGATAGACGGCTTCTATGATTTTCTCGACAAGATCGGCTACCTGCACCCGATCCATCCGGCCATGGTGCACATGCCGATCGGCCTCGTCGTCGGATCATTGTTCATCGGCGGGACGGGACTCGTGCTTTCCCGCACCTCCATGGCGCGCGCCGCCTACTACACGCTGGTGCTCGCGCTGATTTTCTGGGTGCCGACCGTGACCTTCGGCGTCATGGACTGGCAGCGGTACTACGGCGGTGCCTGGCTCTTCTCGATCAAGATGAAGCTCGGTCTGGCCGGCCTCCTGGGCGTTCTCCTGGTCGTGGGAGCCTGGCTCGGGCACCGCGATCCGACGCGCGTCAAACGGCTCGTGCCGATCTATCTTCTCTGTTTCCTGACCGTCAGCTCCCTGGGATACTTTGGCGGGCAGCTTGTCTACGGAGGCAAATCACCGACGGGCGCCACGCAATTTCAGAGCGGCCAGCAGCTGTTCGAGAACCACTGCTCGGGATGCCATGCGCACGGCGGCAACTCGATCATGCCCAACTTCCCGCTGCGCGATGCACCGGCGCTCGACAAGTTGGAGGATTTCCTCGCGTTCATCCGCGCACCGACGCTGCCCGGCGGCGTGAGCGGACCCATGCCGCCGTTCGCGCAGAGCACGATCTCCGCTCAGCAGTCCGGCGAACTCTACGACTACATCACCCGGGTCATCGACAAACCGCCGCGGAAATGAGCGGCGCGCTTGCGGGTGCCGGCACCGCGAGCGACGAGGCCGACCCAAAGGGTTCAGGCGCAATCCGCCAGATCTTCCTCGTCCGACTGCGCGGCGACGGACGCGAACAAAACGTCATCCGACGCGATCTGCCGGCCCATCCAGGCGATTTTGTCCCATTCACCCTCATTCAGGCTCGCCCGCTCCTGGGCGATTTTCTGCGAGACCTCGAGAAATCCCTGCCGGTTGGCCGCGGCCGCGGCGTAGTAGGTTTCCAGCAGCTTCATTCGCAGGTCCCCACGATGCGGCTCTCGTTCCACGGCACTCTTCAAGACGTCCACGAGACTGGTGCGGCGTTCCGTGAATCCGACGTTTTCATGCAGAGCGCTCGGCATCTGCACGTGCTGCACCGTCGCATCGAGATCGAGCAAGTTGTAATCCAGGGTCACATCGGCGTCTGCTTTGGTCGCAGTCACGGCATGCTCGCCGGCGCCACGCCGTCGCATCGTCGATTCGGGGATCCCGACGATGCGCGCCGTTTCGATCGGCATCGTCTTGGCGGCCGGATCGTCGAAGCTGAGCTTCACGGTGGCTGAAAGCCCGGCCGTCAGGTGGGTATCGCCGAGATTGACGGTGTCGTCGAGGCCGTCGCCGCTGCCTTGCCGCAGATACGAGGCTTCCAAGGACTCGGCATCAACGGCGTCGTTGAGGGTGGGCGCCTCCTGCGGCTCGGTCTGGTTGGTGTCGCGTCGGCGCGCCAGGGCGTCCGCGATCCATTGCCGCTCGCCGACCTCCGCATTCGACGGTGTCGCCGACGGGGCATCGTGCGTTGCAGGCGCAACATCTTGCGGTTCCACTCGGACCGTCGTTTCAGGTACCGCCGCCTCGCACAGGTCGGCTTGCGCGGCCGCTGGAACGCGCGTGAGATCTTGCAGATTGGGATCGACGGGCGAGAGCTGCGGCACGAGCGCTCGACGCCGGCGCCAAGCGTAAATGCCCAAGGCAGCGGCTGCGAGCGCCAAGACCGCCGCGATGCTCGCACCAACCCCCCGTCCCGAGCGGGCCTGCGGAGCAGCGACCACCGCCGGCGCTTTCTCGGCAAGCGTCAATTGCTCCTGCGCGCGGACCAGGGCCGTGTGCTCGCCGTCGAGCTGATTGCGCAACTGATCGAGCCCTCGTTCCAGCTGCTCGACTCTGAGATCAAGTGCCGTTGCGGCAGGGACAGCGGACTCGGCGCTGCTCCGATCGGCTGCCGCTGCAGGCGCAGCCGCTGCCGAATCCGCGTTGCCCGCCGTGGGTGAGTTCGGCACCGAGGCCTCGGGGGGTGAAGAGACCGGCGCCGCAACGGCCGGCGGCACGGACTTGGCTGCATTGGCCTCCAGGGTCGCCGCGTGCCACGCTTGCATCTGAGCGTGAACTTCGTGATTGGCGATGGCGACGGAAATGGCCGAGACCTCGGTGGCCGACGGGATCGTCAACACCGCCCCGCGGCGCAGCCGGTTGATGTTGCCCTCGAAGGCGTTCGGGTTCGCGCGGAATATCGCAATCATCATCCGCTTGAGATCGGCATCGGATCGCGAGCCGACGCGCCACGCGACTCCGCGCAGCGTCGCTTTCGCGCCGACTCTGACGGTCTTGCGCGCAGCCGGCTCGCCGGCCGTTGTGCCGGCCTTTTGCGGGGCCGCGGCAGTCTCCACAGCCGTCGTCGAGCTCTCGACCAACGCTTTGGCGACCGCCGGTTCCGATCTGACCGGCACGGTGTAGCTCGCGGGCGCATCCACCACGGCTGCGGTGACAGGCGCGGCCGAAGGGAATCCAGGCGGGTCGAGCAGCAGCGTGTATTGACGAATCAATTCGCCTCCGCTCCAGCGTAGATCAACCAACACATTGAGCACGGGCTCGTTGCAGGCGTGCGTCGAACGAATTGCGAGTACCGCCCGTCCTGCGCTGTCCCGGGAAATCTTGAATGCGACGGTGGACAGGAACGCCGGGCGGTCGACGCCATAGTGCTCGAAGGTATTCCTGTCGGCGATCGAGGCGGTGATCCCCGCCAGGTCCTCCGCGGTCGCTCCTACGATGTCGATATCGGCCGCGAGCGGCTCGTTAAGAGCGGAATCCAGATGAATCTCACCCAGGCCGAGCGCCTGGGCCGCGCCCGGCAGGGCCATCGCCATCATCAACGTTAATGCGTTCTTCCCATGCGACATTCTCTGCTCCAAACAATCTGAGGCCCGATACGGGCGAGTGCCAAGACTTCGACGCAGTTCACGCATGCTTATACCGGAAACAATCCTTTTTTTAGCGGACGCGGCGCACAGCGGCGGTACCCGGGCGTCGCATCATCGCGGTTCCGGCATGTCGTTGCAGATCGAGGTTCGGAAACGTGTTCTCGAGTCGCAGTCTGTTCCGCGATATGGAATGTCCGTCACACCGGCGATCGAGTACCGACGTTAGCCGTCGGATCGAGGGGAATTTTACAAAAGCTGGAATAAGGCGGACTGTCGGACGGTTGTGCGCGGAACTGAACGGCTGCGCGCGTCATGGCACGCGGCACGGCGCGCATCATCGATTTCCCTCAGGCGGGTATCTGCTGCGTGATGCAATGGATGCCGCCGCCGCCACGAAACAGATCCTGCAGCGGGACGAGCTCGACCGAGCGGTCCGGATAGGCCCGTCGCAGCGTCGCGAGCGCCTGTTCATCCTCGGCAAGTCCATAGGCGGGCGCGATAACCGCCCCATTGGCGATGTAGAAATTGACGTACGAGCGGCAGTACCCGTCCGCGCCATCCGGCACCGCGGAGCGCGGCGCCTCGACGATCGGTACCAGGCTGAACCGGCGCCCCCGGGCGTCCGTTTCCGATTCCAGCACCTTGCGGTTTTCCGCCATGATCGGATAGCGTGGATCTTGCGGGTCCGCGACAACTTCGCACAGGACCGTGGCGGGTTTGACGAACGCCACATAGCCATCGACGTGTCCGTCGGTTTCGGTGTCGGTGACATCGCCGGGCAGCCAGATCACTTTTTGTACACCGAGCATGGCACGCAGCTCGGCCTCGGCTTCCGCCTTCGTCCAACCGGGATTGCGGTTCGGGTTGAGCACACAGGTCTCCGCCGTGATCAGTGTTCCCTCGCCGTCCGACAGAAAGCCGCCGCCCTCGACGACGAGTTTCGACCGGTACGCGGGCAGCCCGGCCAGTGCGGCGAGGCGCTCACCGAGCGTCGCGTCCTGATCGTGCGGATGATATTTGCCGCCCCAGGCGTTGAAGGTGAATGCGGCTGCCGCGCGCCGGCCATCGAGATGCACGACAATCGTCGGGGCCGAATCGCGCAGCCATGAATCGTCGATCGGCATCGCGACGATGTTGACCGACGGACCACAGAGCCTGCGGGCATCCGCTTCCTGCCCGATGTCCGTGATCATCGTCAGGGGCTCAAACCGCGCGATGGTCCGGGCAACGAGCGCATAGTCGCGCCGCGCCGCTTCGAGATACTCCCGCCAGACCTCGAGTCTTTTTGGCCAGGCCATCCAGCAGCCGGCATGCGGCGCCCACTCCGCCGGCATTGTGTATCCAAGGTCCGCCGGTCTCATCTGCTCTCCTGTCGGCTGAATCCATTCATCGAATCCCAGTCTATCCTGCCGCATCGATTCGGTGAATCTATTCGCCCTTTGATTCATGTATCGCGTCTGCACTATCCTGCGGGCGAACCCACTCATTCCCGTCGGGGTGAAACGCATGTATGCAACACACGCAGGACCTCACTCGAATCCCCTGCAGTCCGGCTCGCTGATGCTCGAGACGCCGTCGGCACAGGGCTATCGAATGCCCGCCGAGTGGGTTCCTCATGAATGCTGCTGGATGGCGTGGCCGAGCCGGGGCGATCAATGGGTCGACGGCCTGGCGGCGGCGCAGAAGACCTACGTTGCCGTCGCCCAGGCTATTCGCCGATTTGAGCCGGTGCGCATGGTGGCGGAACCCGCCGGCGCGGAAGAAGCGCGCGCGTTGTGTGGCGCGGGCATCGACATCGTCGAGCTCCCCATCGACGATCCCTGGATGCGCGACAGCGGCCCCACTTTCCTGACGCACGCCAATGGCACGCGTTGCGGAACAGCGTGGCGGTTCAATTCCTGGGGGGGTAAAACGCCCGACTATGCCAACAACGCCAGGTTGGCCGCACGGGTGTTGCATGCTGCCGCAGTGCCCACCTACCAGTCGAGTCTCTGCCTGGAAGGCGGCGCCATCCATACCGATGGCGAGGGCACCATCATCACGACAGAGTCCGTCGTGCTGAACGCGAATCGAAACCCGGGCATCAGCAAGTCGGCCGCGGAACGCGAGCTGTGCGAGGCTCTGGGCGCCACGCGGGTGATCTGGCTGCCCGGTGATCCGCTCGGGGTGCATGTCGACATCACCGATGGGCACATCGATGGATTGGCCGCCTTCGCAAAACCCGGCGTGGTGCTCTTCGAAAGCGATCCCAGCGCCAAGGGTGCCGCGCTCGAGCTTGCCTCCGAGAACCGGCGGGCGTTGGAACGGGCGCTCGATGCGAGCGGCCGTCGGCTGCAGATCATCTCCCTGGATGACGCCCATGAAGTACAGACACCGCATCGCATGTTTTGCCGGTCCTATGTGAATTTCTACCTGGCCAACGGCGGCCTCGTGATGCCCTCCTTCGGCGTTCCCGCGGATGCGCGGGCCCGCGCGGTGCTCGAGGCCGCGTATCCGGATCGTGAGATCGTGCAGGTGGACGTGACCCGCCTGGCGAGCGGTGGCGGCGGCATCCATTGCATCACGCAACAGCAGCCGGCCTGAGCGGTCACGCGCCAAAAGTTCGCGCAGAGCCCGAGTTACAGTAAGCTTGCCCCCATGGACAAGCTATTCATTTCCGCCAACTCTCTGCTGCGGGATTCGATGGAGCTTGCCCGGCTCGTGGTGAAAAGCGGCTTTCGACCGACGTTCCTGGTGGCCATGTGGCGGGGCGGTGCGCCCATCGGGATCGCCGTGCAGGAGGTGCTCGAGTACCACTCCATCCATGCCGATCACATCGCGATTCGCACGTCCTCCTATACGGGCATCGATCAGCAGAGCAAGACCGTGCGCGTCCACGCCGTCGATTATCTGGTTTCGCGCCTGTCCGCCGAGGACGAGCTGCTGCTGGTCGATGATGTATTCGACTCGGGCCGCAGCATGGAGGCTGTCGTCATGGAACTGAAGCAGCGCTGCCGGCGAAACTGGCCGATGAAGTGGCGTATTGCCACCGTGTACTACAAGTCCTCACGCAACCGCAGTGCGCTCGTGCCGGATTATTACGTTCTCGACACCGATAAATGGCTGGTATTCCCGCACGAGCTCATTGGGCTGACCCGCGAGGAGATCCTCGAGCATAAACCGGTGGGAGCGGATTTCTTCGAGAAGCCATGAACCGCACGCTCCTTGGGCTCATATTGCTGATTCCCATCGCTCTGGCGTCGCCCTCGGCCGCACGCGCGCAAAAGCGCATGGTCATCATCGATCAGGACACCTCCGGGCCGGGAGGATCGAACATCATGTCGATGATGGCGCTGCTGCAGTCGCCGCAGGTCGATGTGCTCGGCATCACGGTGGTGACCGGCAATGCATGGCGGGATGATGAGGCACGACACGCATTGCGGCTGCTGGAGTTGATCGGCCGCACCGACGTGCCGGTCGCGCTCGGCGCCGTGTTTCCACTGATCCGGACCCAGGAAGAAACCCGCCTCATGGCACCTCTGGTCGGCAATGTGGCCTGGCTGGGCGCCTGGGGTCAGAAGTTGAGCACGCTGCCCGCGACGCCCGGGCTGGTCGAGCCGCCGGCACCCGCTGCGCCGCTCGGCCCGTGGGACACTCCGCCGCTGACTGAAGGCGAGCCGCATACCAAGCCCATCGCCGAAGACGCGGCACACTTCATCATACGGCAGGTGCATGCCCACCCTCACCAAGTGACCCTGTATGCCGCGGGGCCGCTGACCGATATCGCGATCGCCATTGCGCTCGATCCTCATCTGGCCGAATTGTCGCAAGGACTGGTCGTGATGGGCGGGAGCCTCAATCCGCACACCGACGATCCGGAATTCTCATCCAGTCCGCGCCACGAGTTCAATTTCTGGTTCGATCCGGAGGCGGCCCGAATCACGTTGCGGGCCCACTGGCCTCGCATCGATCTCACCACCGTGGATGTGTCGATCAAGGCGATGTTCACCGAAAAGATGCTGGCTGCAATCTCGAAGTCTCCCAATCCGGCGGCCCAGTACATCGCGAAATACTCGCAGGAGCGGTACTACTTGTGGGATGAGCTCGCTGCCTGCGCGTGGATCGATCCGAGCATCATCACTCGCCGCGATGATCTGTACATGGACGTCGATGTGAGTCACGGACCGGCCTATGGCGAGACGCTGACCTGGATAGAGGCGCTGAAGCCGGCCGTCGACGTACATCGGGTGCATGCCCAGGTGGATGTCGACCTGCCGCGATTCACCCGGATGTTCGTCGAGCTGATGTCCGCGCCGACTCCGCGCGGCGATCTCACGGCAAATCGCTAGCTCTCGCTAGGTGCCGGGAATGACGTCCCGATAGCGGGGCCAGCCGGCGATCAGCGCCTGCACGACGCGGTTTCCGACCTGGTAGGCCGCTTCGAGGGCTGGAATGCCGCCCTCGGGGTACTCCGCCGTCGTGCTCCACGCTGCGCTTTTCCCCGGCGGCGGCATCGTATAGTTGCTCGCCGTACGCAGCACCAGCACGCGCCTCAAATCCACGCGGCCGGCTCGCGAAAGGCGCCGCAATGCCGTGAGCGTACCGCTGTCCTCCATGTTGGACATCATGAAATTGGCGTCCTTCCCGGCTTGCAGTCTCACCCAGTCGTTGGCCCACTGATTCATGCGTTCGCCGTGCCAGTACCTGCTTGCGGAAAGAGAATCCCCGGTCGTGACGAAGGGTGGACGGAGGGCGGCGGGATACCCCGCGAATTGCCGGCGGAATCGTGCGATGCCGGGGCTGTCCGCCACGGGATGATCCCTGGTGAGCGCGTAGGCCCAGTCAACCAGCGCTGAATTGAGTTCGTAGTGAATCGTGTCGACGGTCCAACCGCCGGCGACGTCGTTGGGCTTCTTCGCGCCCAGCGGCAACATCCCGTACGGCCAGTCGGCGGGGATCTCGCGCGCGTCGATCTCGTAGGCCAGGTCGCCATCCACCACATGCTTTGCCCATGCCGCCGTACCCAGCGACACGTCGAGGGGATCACCGCCCGCAATGCCGGCGACCAGCCAATAGGCCTTGCTCAAGTCGAACCGAGGATCGAGACCCAGCGCCATGATGGAGCTGCTCGAGTTGGTGACGCCGCCCCCCGTGCAGATCAGCAGCAACCCCGCATCGTTCAGGCGAAGCTCATGTTCCCCCAGCGGAAACGGCAGGACTCGATCCAGCTTGTCCCGCTCGACCCAAAACTGCGCTTCGCCCGGCTTGTCGCCGGTCATCTGGCCGATCTCGAACATGGTGACCACGACCACTTTGATCGGCATCGGCGCGGCCGGCACTGGGGCAGCCGGCTCAGGCGCGGCCACCTCAGCCGCGGCCACCTCAGCCGCGGCCACCTCAGCCGCGGCCACCTCAGCCGCGGCCACCTCAGCCGCGGCCACCTCAGGCGCCGCCCACCCCGACATCGGGAAGACACACAGGACGACGCCGAGGAACAGGTCGCGCATGGCCGAACGATACGGTGGATCCGCTATGATGCGCAAATGGGCGGCACTGCGGCCCGGCTGCGGTCTTCATGTGGTGTACAAAACTGGGGCATGTGCTGTGCACAATTGGTGCACGCCGCCGTGCGTGAGCCAGGTCGTTGGGAGTTCACGGCCCGTCTCACGACTCCTCTTTCCGGCCATGCAGGTGGCGCGCGGCAGATCTCGGGTTGGTCCAGGGCTGCTGCGCACGATTCTTGCACAGAGCTTTGGATGGCGCGGCCGCAGTCACGCCCGAAAAAGCAAGGGATACAAAACAATGAGGGATGAAACGATGAAATCATGGATTCGAGGCTTGGGTCTGGTGTTCGGTTCGATCCTCATGGCCTACCACCCAGCCGATGCGCAGCCAGCCGCCGAAACCATGAATCCGGTGGCGGCACCGTCGGGCTCGTCCGACAATCTCGATGAAATCGTCGTGCATGGCATCAGGCGCGGTGACCTGATCATGCCCACCACCGTCACCTCCGATTCGGCTTACGGGCTCGATCTCGGCGTGATGGATACCCCGCGCAACAATACCGTGTTGTCCAAGGCGCAGCTCGACGCCCTCGACGTGCAGAATCCGGGCGGATTCTCCTCGCTGACCTCGAGCGCTTATTCGGATGCCTCGTTCGGCCAGCCGAACGTCCCCCGCATCCGGGGCCAGTATGCCGACGTGTTCTACAACGGGATGCGCGACAGTTTCACCCTCAACGGCTACGGCGCGCCGATCAGCTTCAACCAGGTGGACTCCATCGACATCATCAAGGGTCCCGCCAGCGTCCAAGGCGGGGCCGGACCGGGTGTTGGCGGTTCCATCGACATGGCCACCAAGATGCCGTCCATGACGACGTTTGCGACGACCGCATCTTTGGAGGCGGACACCCATCAGAAGCGCATTTTGAGCCTCGATGTGGGTGGACCACTCACCCAGAATCTGGCCGGACGTGTGAGCTTCACCAGCAACGACAGCGGCAGCTACTACTACGACATGTATTTCCATCAGCAGTCGCTGTATGGCGCCCTGCTCTTCCAGCCGACATCCAGCTACAAAATTGCGATCAACGGCGACATCACCGATACGCGCTATCGGGAGAACGACGGTATCAACCGTGTGAACCAAGGCCTCATCGACAACAGCACCTATCTCACGGGCGCGCCGCCGCTCAGCAGTGTCGTGGGCTTCGGCACCGAGGTCGATCTGACCGGTTCCACGGTGCTGAACCCCCGCACCATCATCGATGAGCCGGCCGGCACCGGCGCGCACTCGGTGCACGCCATGCTCCAGATCATTCAGACCTGGACGTTGAGCGATAACCTCTCAATCGAGAACAACACGTTCTACGATTACCTCAACCGCTACAATCAGACCGAGGACTACTATGCCGACACGGCCGAAGGCAGCTTCACCCTGGAGAACAAGACCGATTTCAAGGGAAAGTTTGCGCTCGGCGCGGTCAGCAACGAGTTCGATGCGGGATTCACGTACCGCTACGCGCACGTGTATGACATCCAGAACTACAACAACGAGCCGGTCAGCGTATTCGATCTGTCGCAGAGTCCGAGCACCTGGGTGTTTCCGTCTGCGGCCCAGATTCTCGGCGGTGCGTTCCCTTACACGGCTGCCTTTGGCCACACCCAGTATGGCTTTCCCGGTAACGGTTCCGCGTTCGGCGGCGCCCCGCTCGGCGGCGTTTCGTATTACGACGCTACGATAGACTCCAATCTCCAGGACGCCGCCATCTTCCTCGAGCATCGCCTGACGTTCTCGCCGCAGTGGAGCGTGCTGTACGGCTTGCGCGGCGATTTGGTGCAGCTCAACGATTCGGACCCCTTGTACTCCGCCGCCGAGGCCGCCTACGCATCGCCTGCCAATTACTCATTCGGGGCGCCGGTATACAGCGAGATTCCCCCGCGATCGCAGCACACCTCCTGGTATGGTCTTTACAACGGGAACATCAGCCTGGTCTACAGTCCGACCGACTGGGTATCGGGCTACCTCACGTTCAACAAGGCGCAATACGTCTATGCCACGGCCAACGACGGTGCGGTCGGCGCGATCAACGTCCCGGTGCTCGGCCAGCTGCGCCAGGGCACGAAGCTGGAGGAGGCGGGCGTGAAGTTCGACCTGCTCGGGAAGGCACTCTTCATCTCCATCGCAGGATTCAGCCAGGAGCGCGAGGAAACCACCGGACCGAGCGTCAGCCAGGAATCGTTGGCGCACATCACCGGTGCCGAGTTCGAGCTCAACTACCAACCCAGTCCGCATTTTTTCGCCACCGCGAGTTACTCCTACCTGCACACCAGGCTGGATACGCCGGCCGGGTTCTATAACTTCCCGGCGCAGCCGGGCTTCAACATCGATGGTGCCGGCACGGACCTGAAGTTCTCCCCCAACCAGAATTTCGACGATCCGGGCGTGCCCAAGCACCTGATCAACTTCCTGGTCAACTACAAGCTGGACAACGGTCTCGGGTTCCAGGCCAACCTGCAGGTGACTGGACCCGTCCAGACCACGCAGGCCGGCTACGTGAACATCGCGGCAACCGAAACGGCGATCAACAACACGTTTGGATTTGGGTCCTACTCCCAACCGATACTGAATGCCATTCCGGCATCCATCCTGGCAACCGGCTACTATAATCCGCCCACCATTCCGTGGCAGTACACGCTGAATGCCGGCGTGTTCTACAACTTTCTGCAGCATTACACCGCGAGGCTGATGGTCTACAACCTCACCGACCGGGTCAATTGGCTGAATGACAACCCCTTCTACGGCAACGACTTCCTGACGCGGCAGCCCCCGCGCAGCTTCGATCTGACCGTCACCGGCAAGTTTTGAAATGGCCGGGAAGGGCCTCAGGCCAAGTAGATGAAGCGCGCGATGAACAGCGCGGAAAGCAAGTACACGAGCCAGTCGCTTCGGGTGGCTTTGCCGCGCACGAGCTTCAGGACGGCATGACTGGTGATGCCGAAGGCGAGTCCGTTCGCGATCGAGAAGCTCAAGGGGATCATGATGACCGTGAGGAACGCCGGGATGGCCTCTAGGGGATCGACCCAATCCACTTCTGCCAGCGCGCCCATCATCATGCCGCCGACCAGGATCAGCGCGGGCGCGGTCGCGGCGGTGGGGATTGCCTGCACCAGCGGCGCGAAGAACAGAGTGCACAGAAACAGGATTCCGACGACGACGCTGGTGAGACCCGTTCGACCACCGACTGCCACGCCCGCGGCGCTTTCGATATAGCTCGACACCGGGCTCGTGCCGGACGTGGCGCCTACCATCATGGCGAGCGAGTCCACGATCAGAATGCGGTTCAATCTCGGTATCGAGCCATCGGCAGCCGTGAGACCCGCCCTCTTGGTCACGGCCACCAGCGTCCCGACGTTGTCGAACAGATCGACCAGCAGGAATACGAGGATGATCTCGAGTAGCGACAATCCGATGCCGCCCTTCATACTCAAGGCGCCCCGCACGTCGAGCTTGAAAGCTGCGGCCGACAGATCCCCCAAATTGTAGACACCGGGAGCGAAGTGCGCCAAGCCCATCGCCCAGCCGACGGCAGCCGTGACAAGAATGCCGACCAGCATGGCCCCCTTGATTCGCCATGCCTGGAGCGATGCAATCACCAGCAGCCCGAGCAGCGACAGGGCCGGTGTGGCGCCGGTGAGATTGCCGAGACCGACCAGCGTGCCCGGCTTGGCGACAATCACGCCGGCATCGACCAACCCGATGAAGGCGATGAACAATCCCACCCCGCCCGCCACGGCCGCGAACAAGGCACGCGGCACGGCATTCATGATCAACTGGCGCACACCGCAGAGGGTCAGAATGAGAAATGCAAAGCCCGAGAGAAATACGCAGCCCAGGGCGGTTTGCCAAGGCACACCCATGCTCTTGACCACCGTGTAGGTGAAGTAGGCGTTGAGGCCCATTCCGGGTGCGAGCGCCAGCGGATAGTTCGACACCAGTCCCATGAGAATGCTGCCGAACGCCGCGGCAAAACAGGTCGCTGCGGCAACTCCGGCCACGGGCATGCCGGCGGCACCCAGAATGACCGGATTGACGACGACGATGTAAGCCATCGTGAGAAACGTGGTGAAGCCCGCGAGCAGCTCCGTGCGAACCGTGGTGCCGTGACTGTCGAGACCAAAGAAGCGGTTGAGCATTGCCATCCCTTGATTCTTTACTGGTCGGTTCTACGATACATCCGCGCCGCAAACAAGCCTTATCGTCGCCCTCTCCCGCGCGTCGCGCCGAGCGCCACAGCGCTTTCTTGGGGCGCTGCCCCTTCGGCAGTGCACACGATCGGTGCCGGCATTCTGTACAAAACTGGAGGTGGACGTGCTGTAATGGGCCCACAGCGTAGGGTGCTATGGGCAGGCTGACCACACATGTTCTGAACGTAGCGGCGGGCATTCCGGCGGCCGGCATGCGTATCGAATTGCGCGCCGCTGCGGCGGCTTCGAGTGCGGTCGTCGATCTGGCGCCGATCGCCACGGCGCAAACCAATGCCGACGGGCGCTGCCCCGCACCCCTGCTGGAGGGATCGGCCTTGCGTATCGGCCGCTATACGCTCACGTTTCACGTGGCGGAATATTTCCGCGCGCTGCGGCACGAGCTTCCCGAGCCGCCCTTTCTGGACGAGGTCGTGATCGCTTTCGGCATCGCCGATCACAAGGACTATCATGTGCCGTTGCTGGTGTCTCCGTGGAGCTACTCCACGTATCGGGGAAGCTGACCGCGATGCCGCTCTCTGCCGGTAACAGCGCCAGCCCCGCAGAGACCGTGCGGTTCGTTCTGGACGGCCGCGTCGTGTGCATCGATCGGCCCCCGCCGACGATGACCATCCTCGATTACTTGCGCGAGGTTGCGGGACGACGCGGCACCAAGGAGGGCTGCGCCGAGGGCGATTGCGGGGCCTGCACCGTGGTGCTCGGCGAATTGTCGAGCCGAGGCGTCACGTACCGGGCGGTCAATGCGTGTATCCGGTTTCTGCCTACCCTGGACGGCAAGGAGCTGGTCACCGTCGAAAGTCTGCAGCAGCCTGCAGGCACTGCGCATCCCGTACAGCAGTCGATGGTCGACCATCACGCGTCGCAATGCGGGTTCTGCACGCCGGGCTTCGTGATGTCCCTGTTCGCCCTGTATCTGGAACGCAGCCAATCCACTCGCGAGCAGGTGCTCGAAGCACTCACCGGCAATCTATGCCGCTGCACCGGGTACCGGCCGATCATCGATGCGGGCATGCACCAGGGAGATTACCCCGAACCCGAGCGCTGGAGCCGTGGGGACGCCCGATCCGCACAGCGAGTCGGCACTCTCCAGCGCCTGGCCGACGAGCGCGCTGCCGGCGCATCGCTGCGGTATCCAGGCTATCACGCGCCCCGCACACTCGAAGAACTGAGCGCGGCGCTCTTGAGGCACCCCGATGCGGTGGTGCTCGCGGGCGGCACCGACGTGGGCCTCTGGGTCACGAAGCAGCTGCGCGAGCTGCCCTCGCTGATATTCTTGGGCGACGTGCCTGAGCTGTCGGACATCGAACAGCGGCGCAACGAATTGTGGTTGGGCGCCGCAGTCACCCTGACCGACGCGTGGCCATCGCTGCTGCGCCGATTCCCCGAGCTCGCCGAGCAGGCGGCGCGCTTCGCCTCTCCCCCGATCCGCAATTCTGCGACCCTCTGCGGCAATCTGGCCAACGGTTCGCCCATCGGCGATTCGATTCCCGCCTTGATTGCGCTGAACGCGCAAATCGAGCTTCGCAAGGGTGCTTCCGTCCGCAGGCTTGCGCTCGAGGATTTCTACCTGGGGTACCAGAACAAAGCCTTGGCCGAGGGCGAGCTCATGACCGGCGTGGCCATCCCGGCCGCCCCCGACGGCCGATTGCTCGGCAGCTTCAAGGTATCCAAGCGGATCGACCAGGATATTTCCAGCGTATGCGCCGGCTTCTGCGTGAGCCTCGACGGTGCGCGTGTACGCAGCGCGCGGCTTGCGTACGGCGGCATGGCCGCCATCGCCTGCCGCGCTCGCCACGCGGAACGCGCGCTCATCGAGCACGGCTGGAGCCCGGAGGGCATCGAGGCCTCGAGCGCTGCGCTCGCCGCCGACTTCACGCCGCTGTCCGACTTGCGCGCCACCGGCGCCTATCGACTGCAAGTCGCAGGCAATCTCTTGCGGCGCTTCTTCCTGCAGAACCAGAAGGAGGCCCGGGCCTTGCGCACCCACGATGCCTTGCGCACAACCGATGCCTTGCACGTCCACGATGCCGCGCGCGCCGGCGAACCGCGGCTTGAAGGAGGCGCCGCCCGATGACCGTAGGCACCGCGCGGATGCATGACAGCGCACCCTTGCACGTCAGCGGCCAGGCACAGTACTGCGACGATATTCTGCTGCCGGATAACGCGCTGCACGCCGCCTTCGGCATGAGCCCCCTCGCCCACGGTCGCATCACATCCCTCGATCTCGCCGCCGTGGTTGCCGCACCCGGCGTCGCCGCGATCGCGGTGGCGGCCGATGTGCCGGGCGAAAACAACTATGGGGGCGCCGTGCACGATGATCCGATATTCGCCCAGGATGTGGTGCAGTACGCCGGACAGCCGATCTTCGCAGTGGCGGCGAGCTCGATGCGCGCCGCGCGCATCGCCGCCCGGCGCGCAAAGCTCGACCTCGCGCCTCTGCCTGCGCTGCTCGACATCCCGGCGGCCCTGGCCGCCCAGAGCTACGTCCTCCCCAGCCAGACCATGCGCCGCGGCGATCCGCAGGCCCAGTTGAGATCGGCACCGCGGCGCCTGACCTCCAGCGTCGTGATCGGCGGCCAGGATCATTTCTACCTGGAAGGACACATTGCGGTGGCCATCCCGCAGGAAGATCGCGGCATGCTGGTGCACAGCTCGACGCAGCACCCCACTGAAGTGCAGAGCATCGTGGCTCATGCCCTGGGTTACTCCTCCAATCAGGTGATCGTGCAGTGCCGGCGCATGGGGGGCGGGTTCGGCGGCAAGGAAAGCCAGGCGGCGCTGATCGCGGCGGCGGCAGCCGTATTGGCACGCAAAACCGGCCGGCCGGTCAAGTTACGCCTCGACCGTGATGCCGACATGGTGATGACCGGCAAGCGGCACGACTTCCTCGCCGACTACGATGCCGGTTTCGACGACTCCGGCCGGTTGATCGCGCTGTCGCTGATGCTCGCTTCGCGCTGCGGGTATTCGGCCGATCTGTCCGGGCCCGTCAACGATCGCGCGATGTTTCACATCGACAATGCCTACTACTTGGAACATGTCGAGGTCACGTCGCACCGCTGCAAGACGCACACCGTATCGAACACCGCCTTCCGTGGCTTCGGCGGACCCCAGGGGATGATGGTGATCGAGGCGGTGCTGGATGACATCGCGCGCACCTTGAATCTGGATCCGCTCGATGTCCGGCGCACCAACCTGTATGGCATCGCCGAACGCAACGTCACGCACTACGGCCAAGTGGTGGAGGCCAACCGGCTGCCGGAGATTTTCGATCGGCTCGAGCGCAGCAGCGACTATCGCCGCCGGCGTGCGGAAGTCCGCCGCTGGAACGCCGCTGAAACCTTCGTCAAGCGGGGTCTGGCACTGACGCCTGTGAAATTCGGCATCGCATTCACCTCCACGCTGTTCAACCAGGCCGGTGCACTGCTGCAGGTCTACACGGACGGTACGGTGTTGCTGAATCACGGCGGCACGGAAATGGGCCAGGGACTGCATGTGAAGGTCGCGCAGGTGGTGGCCGCCGAGTTCGGGCTGCCGCTCTCGGCGATCCGCATATCGGCGACGGATACGAGCAAGGTGCCGAACACCTCCGCCACGGCGGCCTCGTCCGGCTCGGATCTGAACGGCAAGGCGGCGCAGGCTGCAGCGATCACCGTCCGTGAACGCCTCGCCGCCGTGGCGTCCCAGGAGTATGGGGTCGTCCCCGAGGACGTCTGCTTCGCCGACGGCCATGTGCAAGTGGGCGCGCACCGGCTCAGCTTTGCCGCACTGGCGCGCAAAGCCCACGAGGCGCGGGTATCGTTGTCGGCGACCGGTTACTATCGAACGCCCAAGATTCATTGGGACAGGGACGCCAAGCGCGGCAGGCCTTTCTATTATTTCGCCTTCGGTGCGGCAGTCGCGGAGGTGGCCATGGATGTGCTCACGGGCGAGACGCAATTGTTGCGCGTCGACATCTTGCACGACGTCGGCACGTCGATGAACCCGGCCATCGACCTGGGTCAGATCGAAGGAGGCTTTCTCCAGGGCGTCGGCTGGCTCACTTCCGAAGAGCTGTATTGGGACGGTGACGGCCGGCTCGGCACGCACGCGCCGTCGACCTACAAGATTCCCACCGCCCGCGATTGGCCTGCAGATGCCCGGGTGGAGTTGCTGTCCGCCGCGCCCAATGACGAAGATACGATCTTCCGATCGAAGGCGGTGGGCGAGCCGCCGCTGATGTTGGCGATTTCCGTATTTCATGCCATTCGCGATGCCTGCGGGGCATGCGGTCCCGCCGGGTGCCTGCCGGGCTTGACGGCGCCGGCGACGCCCGAAGCCGTGTTGCGCGCCGTCAGCGCGCTGCGGCGGAAGCACGCCGCATGAGCGTGCCGCGAATCAGCTCCTGCCACCGCACATCGCGCAGCGGCACATGGCTGGTGCCGCTCCGCGGACACTGGATCGACGCGGCGCGCATCCATCTGTCTGATCACGCGGCGCTGGTGCGCGTGACGGTTACCGCGCTGCGCGGCTCGGCGCCGCGCGAGCCCGGCGCGAGCATGCTGGTCGACGCAGTCGGCACGGTGGGCACGATCGGCGGCGGCCGTCTTGAATGGCACGCGGTCGCTCGGGCACGCGAGCTGCTGAGGCATGCCGGTGACGCGCCCGTGCGCATCGCCGACCTGACACTCGGGCCCGAACTGGGACAGTGCTGTGGCGGCCGGGTCGAGTTGTGGCTGGAGCGCCTGACGCGCCACGATGATCATTGGCTGGAGGAAGCGGCACGCCGGCTGCGCGCGGAACCCGGCGTCGCGATGGCCAGCGAAATCGCCGACGGCGTCGTGACTCATCGGCTGGTGCGGCGCTCTTTCAGCGGAGCGGCGGCGGTGCAGCTCGAGCGTGGGCCGCGAGAACGCGTCACATTGTTCGAGATGCCGCGGCAGCGGCGCCCGGATCTCATGATCTTCGGGGCTGGTCACGTCGGTCAATCCCTGGTACGGCTGCTGGCGGAGCTCGCCCTGTTCGAGATCCACTGGATCGATTCGCGCGCCGAACTGCTGCCCGGGAGCTTGCCCGAAGGCGTGACAGCCCAGGTTTGCGCCGACCCGGTGCAACTCGCGATCTGCGCGCCGGCGGGCACGCGCTTCGTGGTGATGACGCACGATCACGCGCTCGACTATGCATTGTGTCGCGTGATCCTTGCGCGGTCGAATTCGCCCTGGTTGGGGCTCATCGGATCGGCGAGCAAATCGGCCCGATTCAGGTCGCGCCTGCTGCGCGACGGCGTGAACCGCGAGGCGGTGTCGGGACTCGTCTGCCCGATCGGCGTACCGGGCATTTCCAGCAAACTTCCCGGCGCCATCGCCGTCGCCATCGCGGCGCAGCTGCTGCAGCTCCAGGCACTCACCGACCCGGGCGCGGTCACCCGCGCGGGCACCGGCGCGCCCACCGACGCGCCCACCGGCGCGCCCACCGGCGCGGGCACCGGCGCGGGCACCGGCCCGCATACTGAGACCGGCCCGTCGGACTGTGCCCCGGATTGCGGCGCATGTCCCTGCGGGCGCCAAACGAAACCATGAACGCCTTTCCTGCGGCCAACGCGCCGCGCTCACCGCTGCGCCCGATCGCCTCATGAGCGCCTTCATGATCGAATTCCTGGGCTTGCTCGGCCGCTGGGTACACCTCATCACGGGCATCGCCTGGATCGGCGCCTCGTTCTATTTCGTCTGGCTCGACGATCACTTGTTGCCCCCGACGGATGAGGTGCTCGTCCGCAAAGGAGTCTCCGGCGAGCTCTGGGCCGTGCACGGCGGCGGGTTCTACAACGCGCAAAAATATCGAGGTGCCCCGCAGGTGCTGCCTGCATCCCTGCATTGGTTCTATTGGGAGGCTTATTCGACGTTCCTGTCCGGCGTATTCCTGCTGTGCCTGCTGTATTACGGCCAGGCCGAGATCTATCTCATCGACCCTCGGGTGGCCGCATTGACCAGGCCCGAGGCCATTGCCATCAGCTTGGGCTTCATCGTCGGCGGCTGGCTGGTGTACGACGCGCTGTGCCGCAGCCCGCTCGTGCGGCGGCCGGCGTGGCTCGCCGCCGTCATCGCGATCCTGTCATGCGCCGCCGCCTATGGGCTGTGCCACCTCCTCAGCGGGCGCGGCGCCTTCATTCAGTTCGGCGCGATGTTGGGCACCATCATGGTGGCCAACGTCTTCTTCGTCATCATTCCAGGGCAGCGCGACATGGTGCGGGCCAGGCAGCAAGGCCGCGAGCCGGACGGCCAGGCGGGCCTGCGCGGGAAGCTCCGGTCGGTGCACAACACGTATTTTACGCTGCCCGTACTCTTCACCATGATCAGCAACCACTATGCCCTGACCTTCGGGACACCCCACAACTGGCTGGTGCTGATCGCGATCAGCGCCGCGGGTGTGCTGATACGCGCCTACTTCGTGGATCGCCACAAGCGCCATCTGCGTTGCGGCAAGACCTCGCCCTGGCCGGCACTGCTTGGCGTGCTCGTTCTTGCCGCCACCGCCGCCGCACTCGCTCCCCGCGCGGCACCCTCGACGGTCGCTGCGGCATCGGCGCCCGCGGCGGAATTCTCGGCGGTCCAGCACATCGTCGCCGAGCGCTGCGTGCCCTGCCACGCGGCGTCGCCGACCGAGCCGGGATTTTCGACTGCGCCCAAGGGCTTGATGCTCGATACACCCGAGGGCATCCTCACCCACGTGTCGATGATAGGGCCGCAGGTCCGAACCAGAGCCATGCCGATCGGCAATCTCACCGGCATGACCGACTCCGAGCGCAGCCGGCTGCTCGACTGGATAGGGAATGGCGCACCTCACTGAATCGAACTCGACATGAGCCCGCAAGACTCCTTCCCGCGTGCCTACCCTCGCGACCTGCTTGGCTACGGCCGTCAAGCGCCGCATCCGCGCTGGCCCCATGGCGCCCGAATCGCATTGCAGCTGGTCCTCAATCACGAGGAAGGCGGTGAACGCTGCGTGCTGGACGGCGACCCGGCATCCGAGACGTTCCTCTCGGAGATCATCGGCGCCACGGCGTTTCCGATGCGCCATATGAGCATGGAGTCCTTGTTCGAGTACGGTTCGCGTGCCGGTCTGTGGCGGGTGCTGCGCGCTTTCGAGGCGCGACGCCTGCCGCTGACCGTGTTTGGCGTCGCGCGGGCGCTGCAGCGGCACCCGGAGGCCGTTGCCGCTTATCGGGAGCTGGGCGCGGAGATCGCGGCGCACGGATTACGCTGGATCAGCTATCAGCAGGTCGACGAGCGCACCGAGCGCGCTCATATGGCGGAGGCGGTGGACATCCTGAAAGAGCTCACCGGCGCGGCACCGCTCGGTTGGTATACCGGACGCGACAGCCCCCATACGCGGCGGCTGGTCGTCGAACACGGCGGCTTTCTCTATGACTCCGATTCCTATGCGGACGATTTGCCCTACTGGACCCGGATCGCCGATACGCCTCATCTCGTCGTTCCCTACGCGCTCGACACCAACGACATGAGATTTGCGACCGCGCAAGGCTTCAACTCCGGAACCCAGTTCTTCGATTATCTCAAGGACTCGTTCGATACCTTGTATCGCGAGGGGGATCCGGCGGGGCTCGACTCGCCCAAGATGCTGTCGGTCGGCCTGCATGCCCGGCTCTGCGGACGGCCGGGGCGAACGGCGGCACTCGAGCGCTTTCTCGACTACGTCCTCGCGCACGAGCGCGTGTGGATCTGCCGACGCGTCGACATCGCCCGTCACTGGATTGCCACCCATCCCATGGATCCTGGGACCGGCAGCGCCCGCCCCGTGTCGCCATGATTGCCCTCGAGCGGCTCAACTCGATGTCCACGCAGGACTTCGTCGCCGCCCTTGCCTCGATATTCGAGCATTCTCCCTGGGTTCCCGAGCGCGCCGCCGCGTCGCGGCCTTTCGCCAGCGGCATTGCCTTGCACAAGGCCATGAGCGCGGCGGTCCTTCAAGCCGATGAGGCGCTGCAACTGGCGTTGATTCGAGCCCATCCGGAGCTCGCAGGACGCGCCGCCCTGCGGGGCGAGGTGACGCGGGCGTCGAGCGGCGAGCAACAAGGCGCGGGCCTCACCGCGTTGACGCAATCGCAGTTGGCGCTTCTGACCTCATTGAACGCGCAATATACCGGCCGCTTCGGCTTCCCCTTCGTGCTCGCGGTCAAGGGCCACACGCCCGATAGCGTGATCGCGACCCTGGCGGAGCGCGTGAGTCATGAGGCGCCACAGGAACGCAGCGTCGCGCTAGGGGAAATCTGCCGCATCGCGTACTTTCGTCTGGCGGACCTGGTGCAGGAATCGCTGGGCGATGCGATCATCGCGATGGCCGGGGAGCTGGCGACTTTGAGCGAGGACCGCCACGCACTGACTTGCTCGTACCTCACGTCGACGCATCGGGCCACCGCCGCCCGGATTCGCGATTTCATGATGGCCGCGGGGCTTGCGACGCACATCGATGCCGTCGGCAATGTGGTGGGCGTCCTGGCAGGCGGCCCCAATCCGAGGCGCGTCCTCACCGGCTCGCACTACGACACCGTCATCAACGCGGGTAAATACGATGGACGGCTCGGCATTCTCCTGCCCATTGCGGTCGCAGGATCGCTGCGCCGCAGCGCCATCAAGCTGCCCTATCCGCTCGAGATCATCGCGTTCGCCGAGGAAGAAGGGGTGCGATTCAATTCGACTTTCTTCGGCAGCCGCGCCGTTGCCGGGCGCTTCGATCTGAACGATCTCGACCGGGTCGATGCCGGCGGCACCACGTTGTCAGCGGCCCTGCGCGCGGCCGGTCACGACGTCGCGGCCATACCGGCCGTGGCCCGCGATCCCTTGCAGGTGGCCTGTTTCGTCGAGGTTCATATCGAGCAGGGGCCGGTGCTGCTCGAAGCGGCGCTGCCGGTGGGGGTGGTGACTCACATCGCGGGCAGCATCCGTAGCGCGGTAACCGTCGAGGGCCTGTCGGGTCACGCAGGAACCGTGCCGATGACGCTGCGCCGGGACGCTGCGGCCGCTGCGGCGGAAATGGTGCTCGCGGTGGAATCGCGTTGCCGCGAGCACCCGGGTCTCGTAGGCACCGTGGGCAAGCTCGGCGTCCCGGACGGCGCCGTCAACGTAATTCCCGGCCGATGCGAGTTCACCATCGACATTCGCTCCGCAAGCGATGCACTGCGCGACGCCGCAGCGACCGATATCAGCACCGCCATCGCCGAGATTGCCGCCCGTCGCCGCGTCAAAATCGCGCAGCGCCGGCTCCTGCAAGCCGCGAGCGTGCCGTGCGCGGAGGTGCTGCAGGACGCGTGGGCAGCGAGCATCGAGCGCATCACGGGCCGTCCCGCATTGCGCTTGCCGAGCGGCGCCGGTCACGACGCCATGATGATGGCGAGCCTGACCGGGGTCGGCATGCTGTTCGTACGCTGCGGCAACGGCGGCATCAGCCATCATCCCGACGAGTCGCTGAGCGCGGCCGATGCCGATGTGGCGGCCCGGGTGTTCCAGGATTTTCTGCTGCACTTCGAGAGACCGACATGACATCAGGAACGCTGCCGCGTTTTGCCGCCCTCCTCCTCGGCCTGTATCTCGGCGGCCTGCAGTCGAGCGGGGCCGCCGAGCGCTGGTTCGAGGAGGTCAAGGCCACGGCGACACCCACGCAGCTCTATCGATTTCTCTATGCCATGCCGAAGGGCGCAGATCTGCACAACCATCTGGGGGGCGCCGTTCGTGCGGAATGGTTTTGGGACGCCGCGATGGCCGCGCTCGAGCACGGCTACGTCTATTACACCCGGGTACGCATCATGAACTGCGCACCGTACGGCCACGACGAGTTCGGCGGCTCGAAGGCGCTGCTGCTGTTCAAGGATATTCAGGCGAGCAAGTTCGAGACGCTCGACGCCTGCGGCAAATCGGAGTTCAAGCGCCTGCAGGACCTGGATGCGCGCGAGAAACAGGCCTGGCTCGACAGCATGCGGCTCGATCGGAGCTATGAAGGGCGCAACGAGTTCTTCGAGGCCATCTGGGACCGCATCGGCGATCTGCTGCAAAATCCTTATCTGATTTGCGACGTTCTGGTGCGCAGCATGGATGCCTTCGGACGGGAAGGCGTGGTGTACGTCGAGACTCAACAGAACGCGCAGGGCGCGGTCAAGGCCGACGGCTCTGCGTACGGCGTCGACGAGGTGGTCGCGATCTACCGGGGCTGTCTCGCCTCGCCGCGCGCCAAAGCCACCGGCGTGGAGGTGCGCTTCCAGAACTCATTGCTGCGATTCCTGCCCGACGCGGAGCAGCGGCTCAAGGATCTGTACGCCATCGCCGATCGTTACCGCGATCTGTATGTCGGCGTCAACATGGTGGGCCGGGAGGACAACGGCAAGGGTTATCCGCTGCGCTTTCTGCCGGTGCTGCGCGAGCTGCGCCGCCAATACCCCGACATCAATCTGTCCATCCACGCCGGCGAGGTGGACGAACCGAACTATCACATACGCGACACGCTGCTGCTCGGCGCGCAGCGCATCGGTCACGGCGTCAACCTCATCTCGGATCCCGAGACCCTGGTTCAGCTGCGCTATGGACCGTATCTGGTCGAGGTCAATCTCATCAGCAACCTGCTGCTCGAGTACGTGAGCGACTTTTCGCAGCATCCCTTTCCCGAATACCTGCGCATCGGGGTGCCGGTCGCCTTGTCGACCGACGATCGCGGCATGTGGGACTCGAACATGAGCGATGAGTTCTACGTCGCCGTGAAGGAGTTCAACCTGTCGTGGGAAGAGATCGTGAAGCTCGGCCGCAATTCGCTGTATTACTCCTTTCTGGACGCGCCGACCAAGGAGCGGCTGCTGGCCGGCTACGACAAGCGCATGGCAGCCTTCGCGGAGGGCTTTCGGCGCAAGGGCTTCGATGGGCTGCGCGACACGAGGCCCGTGAGCTACGGCTTCTTGTGCAGGCACTACCAGATTTGCCTGGCGCCCTGAGGCGGTCATCGCGATGTCCCCGACCCCCGATTCGCGGCGAGCATTTCTCGGCAATGTCCTGCACACGCCCACGCGCGGCCAAATCGAGTTCCTTCCGGCGGCCCTGATCGAGGTGGACAACCGGGGCGTCATTCAGGCAATCCAGGGCAGCGACACGCCGCAGGCGGCCGCGGTGGCGGCGCGGCACCGCGCGGCAGGGAGCCTCGTGACGCTCGCCAAAAACGAGTACTTGCTCCCCGGTCTCGTCGATCTGCACGTCCACGCGCCCCAGTGGCCGCAGCTCGGATTGGCGCTCGACCTGCCTCTCGAGGAGTGGCTGCAGGCTTGCACGTTTCCCCTCGAGGCGCGCTACCGCGACACCGACTACGCGCGGCAGGTCTATGAATCCCTGGTCGACGCACTGCTCGCGAACGGCACGACGACCGCCATGTATTTCGGCACCATCCACTTGGCGGCCACGCAGGCGCTTGCCGACATTTGCCTGAGGCGTTCCCAGCGCGCCCTGATCGGCCGCGTCGCGATGGATGATCCGGGCCAATGCCCCACCTATTATCGGGATCCTGACGCCCGCGTCGCCGAGGCCGAAACCCGGGCATTCATCGGCTATGTGCGCGCGATGGCGGGCAACGAGAGCGGATTGGTGCTGCCCGTGATCACGCCGCGCTTCATTCCATCGTGTACCGATGAGCTGCTGGAGGGCCTGGGGAGGCTTGCACAAGAGACCGGTTGCCACGTGCAAACGCATTGTTCGGAGAGCGACTGGGCCCATGCGTTCGTGCTGGCCCGCTGCGGGATCACGGATACGGCCGCTCTGCGGCGATTCGGTTTATTATCCAGACGCACCATCCTGGCGCACGGCAATCTCATCGACGGCCCGGATGTCGCGACGATTGTGCAGGCGGGTGCCGGCATTGCGCATTGTCCCTTGTCGAACGTCTACTTCTCCGACGCCGTGTTTCCGGTACGCCGCATGCTGGAGCACGGCGTGCACGTGGGCCTCGGCACCGACATCTCCGGCGGCGCCAGCCCCTCGATCCTGGAAAACGCCCGTCACGCCGTGATCGCCTCGCGCGCCCTGGAGTCAGGCGTCGATCCCCGGTTGAGCCGCGAGCGGCGGCGCTCCCCGGATTCGCGAATCGATGCGGCCACGGCCTTCTGGCTGGCCACCGCGGGCGGCGGCATTGCGCTCGATCTTCGCATCGGAGTGTTCCGTGAGGGCTACCAATTCGATGCCATCGTGCTCGATGGCCGAAC